>Ga0209335_10001012_pt1 | contig 33548 bp, 38 predicted proteins | sample COG_09_FD_184753 | JGI IMG/M metagenome (GOLD analysis project Ga0209335, IMG submission 184753) | Pelagic Microbial community sample from North Sea - COGITO 998_met_09 (SPAdes) (version 2) | ecosystem: Environmental > Aquatic > Marine > Neritic zone/Coastal water | place: Helgoland, sampling...
CCAGTAGTGAGTCCAAGCAAATCCACAATCGATCAGTCCTTTGTCAACTGCATCTAATGTTTCTTTAACTCCAACAACAGTACCTGCTGGCATAATTTCAAACTTAAGTGAACCATCTGTTAGGTCAGATACATCTTTTCCAAAGTCTTTTAACATTTTAACTTCGTCAGCTTTTGCACTGATAACAGTCTGGCATTTTAATGTTTTAGCGTTTGCTGTAGATATTGAAAATCCAATAAATGCAACTAAACCTAAAACAATAGTTAATAATTTTCTCATTATTCCCCCGTTTTGTTTATTAATTTAGGAAATTAAACTTGATATGAACTTAAGAGTCAAACTAAAGAGGGATAACCTCAGGTTGTGCTGAGAGCATTGGAAAATCATAGTTTTCTGAATTATAAGTAAATTCTTTTATGGAGGAATTCGATTATATAATTGTTGGAGCAGGATCAGCCGGCTGTGTGTTGGCAAATAGATTGAGTGCAAATCCTAAAAACAAAATACTTTTAATTGAAGCTGGTGGAAAGGACAACTACCCGTGGATACACATTCCAGTTGGATATTTTAAGACAATGCATAACCCAAAAGTTGATTGGTGTTTCAATACTGAGAAAGATGAAACTATGAATAATAGATCCATAAGATATCCGAGAGGAAAAACACTTGGTGGCAGTTCTTCAATAAACGGCCTTCTTTGGATTAGAGGTCAGAGTAATGACTATGATAATTGGAGGCAACAAGGAAATACTGGTTGGGGTTGGGATGATGTACTTCCTTATTTTCTAAAATCAGAAAATAACGAACTTGGCCTAAATGAATTTCATAATGATAAAGGCCCAATTACAGTAACAAATAAAAAAATTAATTTAAAGATGTTAGAAGAATTTCAAAATGCAGCTGAAGAAATGGGAATTCCAAGAACAAAAGATTTCAATACTGGAAATAACTTTGGTATTGGATACTTTCAATTTACTACAAGCAGAAATAAACTATTAAAGTTAAGATGTAGCACTGCAAAAGGATATTTAAACCCCGTTAAAAACAGATCTAATTTGAAGATTGTAGTTAAAGCACATGTGCAAAAAATTAATTTTGAGGGGAAAAAAGCTGTAGGTGTTAATTATTATTTAAAAAATAGATTGGTTACTGTTAAAGCTAATAAAGAAGTAATTTTATCGGCTGGATCAATAGGTACACCTCATATTTTACAAGTCTCAGGTATTGGTGACTCAGATAAATTGAAGCAACATGGAATAAATGTAATTCATGAATTAAAAGGTGTTGGAAAAAATTTACAAGACCATTTAATGTTTAGACCAGTTTATAAAGTCAAAAATTTAAAATCATTGAACGGTAAAATTAATAGTCTATTTGGAAATTTTCTTATTGGTCTAGAATATGTTTTAAAACAAAGTGGTCCAATGACAATGGGAGCTAGTCAAGTTTGTGGTTTTGTAAAAAGTGACCCCTCTAGAGCAACCCCAAACCTCCAATTTCATGTTCAGCCGATTAGTACAGATATTTTAGGAGCTACTAAAATGCATGACTTTGATGGAATAACTCCAACCATAGCTAATGTAAGGCCTACAAGTAGAGGAGAGATAAATATATCGAGCAATGATAGCAGAGATAATCCAAAAATTAAGATGAATTATTTATCAACTCAAGATGACAGAGAAGTTGCTGCTAAAGCGCTCAAGCTTGTAAGAAACATAATGCTCAATACAGAAACTTTTAAAAAATATAAACCAGAGGAATATAGACCTGGATCTCATATTGTTAATGATGAAGAGTTAGTCAAAGCAGCTAGCGATCACGCTCAAACTATATTTCATCCAGTTGGAACATGTAAGATGGGAAAAGGAGACGACTCAGTTGTTGATGATAAATTGCAAGCACATGGCTTACAAAATTTGAGAATAGTGGATGCTTCTATTATGCCAAATATCACTTCTGGTAACACTAATGCACCAACAATAATGATTGCAGAAAAAGCATCAGACATGATATTGAATAAGTAATCATGTTAGTCGAATTATTTTCTCCCGAACAGATAACAATCTTAACTCAAATTATTTTTATAGATCTAGTGTTAGCCGGAGATAATGCAATTATTATAGGAATGGTTGCCTCTAAATTTCCAGTCGATCAAAGAAAAAAAGTTATAATTTGGGGAATAGGTGGTGCGGTAATTTTAAGAATTATTTTAACACTTTTCACTGCTTATCTATTGCAAATCACAGGATTGAGGTTAATCGGCGGAGTACTATTACTTTATATCGTATACAAACTTTATATTGATGTAATCAAAGGCTCTTCTGGAGAAGATAATATAAAAGTTGATAATTCAAGTTTTTTAAAAGCTATTTGGACAGTATTACTTGCAGATTTCACCATGAGCTTAGACAATGTTTTAGGAGTTGCTGGAGCAGCAGGTCATCATTATCATTTATTAGTATTTGGTCTAATGTTATCAATCGTGTTAATGGCTGTTGCAGCTAACTTAATTTCAGGGTGGATTAAAAAATATAAATGGATTGCCTGGATTGGTTTATTAGCGATTTTAATAGTTGCAATTGAACTAATATATACTGATATTAAAATATTATTTCTTTAATGCTTAAAAAAATAGATCTTAAAAATAAAATAGCACTTGTTACTGGAGCTGGCAAAGGACTTGGAAAAGCTTGTGCAATAGCTTTAGCTGAAGCTGGGGCAAAGGTAATAATTTTAAGCAGAACTAAATCTGACTTGGATAAAGTTAGTAAAATAATTAAAAAAACAAGAGGTTCAAGTAAACCCTTTGTTTGCGATGTTACTCGATACGAAGAGTTTAGAAAAATTCTCCAAAAAATAAATAGATTAGATATTCTAGTAAATAACGCTGGTAATAATATACCGGAACATTTCACTAAAGTTAAACAAGAAAATATGGAATATTTGACTAATTTAAATATGAAAGCTGCTTTTAACGTTGCTCAGTTATGCTCTAAAAAAATGGTTAAAGCAAAGAATAGAAAAAAAATTGGCGGCTCGATTATTCATATGTCTTCTCAGTTAGGTAAAGTTGGGTGTGGGGGAAGAAACGTTTACAATATGAATAAATTTGGTATCGAAGGTTTAGCAAGAGGAATGGCTGTAGAGTTAGCTGAATATAATATTAGAGTTAATACTGTATGTCCTACATTTGTAGAAACACCAATGGTTAAAAAGTTTTTTAAAAATAAAAAATTTAAAAATCAAATGCTTAAAAATATTCCCTTAGGCCGTGTAGCAAAAGAAAGTGATGTAGCTACTGCAGTAGCCTTTTTAGCTGCGGACTCCTCTGAAATGATAACTGGAACATCATTAGTTGTTGATGGAGGTTGGACAGCACAATAATGGGAATTTTTTTAAAAGATATTAATCTTAAAGGAAAAACTGCTTTAATAACTGGAGCAACAAAAGGTTTAGGACGTGGTGCGGCTGAAGCAATTGCTGAAGCTGGAGGTAACGTAATTGCAATCGGTAGAAATCAATCTGAGTTAAATAGTTTAGGAAAAAAAATTAAAAAATTAAAAGTTAATTATACCTCCTTTAATTGTGATGTTAATAACTACAATAAAATTAAAAGTTTTATTACTAAATTAAAAAAATTAGATATTTTAGTTAATAATGCAGGAACTAATATCCCTGAGAATTTTTTAAACGTTAAAAAAATATCTTTGGATACTATCTTAAATGTTAATACAAAAGCTGTTTTTAATATTGCTCAGCTTTGTGCAAATCAAATAATCAAACTTAAAAAAAAACAAGGATCAATTATAAATATCTCATCTATCTTTGGGCTTGTAGCAGGTCAAAAAAGAACCGTTTATAGTATGACTAAGTTTGGAGTTGAAGGATTAACTAAAGGAATGGCTTTAGATTTAGCAAAATATAACATTAGAGTTAATAGTGTTTGTCCAAATATTGTTCTTACTCCGAGAACAAAAAAATATTTTGATAACAAAATATATAATAAATACGTGAAGGACAGTACACCAATTAAAAAAGTTGTTACTATTAGTGATGTTGCTACATCAATTACCTTTTTAGCATCAGAGGCTTCTTCAATGATCACTGGAACATCAATTGTTATAGATGGTGGCTGGACTGCAAAATGAGAAATATATTATTATCTTTTATTGTAATTTTTTATTCAAATATCTTAAACGCAGTTGAGTTTAATGGAAAATTTGAACAAGGTTCTTTTATTATTGGTAAAGTACAAAAAGGATCTAAAATTGAAATAGATAGACAGAAAATAAGATTAACTAAGGATGGATATTTTGCTTTTGGATTAGGTAGAGACAGGAAAAATGATGTCATAATTAAGATTCGTACAAATGGTAACACCAAAATAATTGAAAAAAAAGTTTTTAAACGTGATTATAAAATTAAAAAAATTGATGGTTTACCTAAAAAGCAAGTTACTCCACCACCTGAAGTTTATGAAAGAATTAAGAAAGATAATGTCTTGATTGGTAAAGCTAGATCGATTGATACTGCCTATGATTACTTTAAAAATAAATTTATTAAACCAGTTGATAAATATATCATCACAGGGGTCTACGGTAGCCAAAGAATTTTAAATGGTAAACCCAGACGACCACATTATGGTATAGATCTTCATGCTCCAGAAGGCACACCCGTTAAAGCTATGATGGATGGAAAAGTGACCTTGGCACAAAAAGACATGTATTTTACTGGAGGAACAATAATATTTGATCATGGTCATGGAGTCAGCACCTTATTCATGCACATGAAAGATGTAAATGTAAAAGTTGGAGACAAAATTAAGCAAGGAGAAATAGTTGGCACTTTAGGAAAAACCGGAAGAGCTACTGGTCCCCACTTAGATATAAGATTAAATTGGTTTGATGTAAAACTAGATCCTGCTTCAATACTAAATCTAAATTAATCTAATTCAAATTTATTTTTATAATCTTTTACTAAAGATTTATCTTGATCATTTTTAAATAATATAAAATCTTCGATTACTAAAATATCCAAATCTGTTCCCATAAAACAATTAAATGCATCTTCAACAGAACAAACAATTGGTTCTCCACGAACATTGAATGAAGTGTTTACTAAAACTGGACAATTAGTAATTTTCTTAAATTCTTTAATTAATTGATAATATTTAGGATTAGTTTCTTCATGAACAGTTTGTATTCTAGCTGAATAATCAACATGAGTTATTGCTGGAATACTTGATCTTTTTACATTTAATTTTTCTATTCCAAACAAACTTTCATCCTTATCTGTCATTTTAATCCGTTTTTCTTTTTTTATATCAGCCACTAAAAGCATGTAGGGACTATCGCTATCTAAATCAAACCAATCGCTAACATCTTCTCTCAAGATTGATGGTGCAAAGGGTCTAAAGCTTTCTCTAAATTTTATTTTCAAATTTAATTCTTTTTGCATCTTTTCAGATCTTGGGTCAGCTAAAATTGATCTCCCCCCCAAAGCTCTTGGGCCAAATTCCATTCTTCCTTGAAACCATCCTACAGTTTTTTCTTTGGATAATTCTTTTGCTGCAATTGATATAATTTCACTTGGATTTTGTTTCTTATAATTAGCTTTCAAATATTTTAGTTTATCTTCAATTAAGTTATTTTCTAATTTAGGTCCTAAGTAAGAGCCCTTCATCTGATCTTTGTAATCATTCCTAGGCATTTTTAATTCATGGTGCCAATAAGCCAGAGCTGCTCCTAAAGAACCACCTGCATCACCTGCTGCAGGTTGAATCCAAATATTCTCAAAAATTTTTTCTTTTAAAATTTTTCCATTTGCTACACAATTTAGTGCTACTCCTCCTGCTAAACATAAATTTTTTAAATTATAATCTTTAGATATACTTTTTGTTAATCGTAAAACTATTTCTTCGGTTACTGCTTGAATTGACGCTGCAATATTCATATGAAATTCTTTCAGCAAATCATTTTCAGCTTCTCTAGCAGGGTTTCCAAAAAGTTTTGAAAATTTATTATTAGTCATTGTAAGACCTGTGGCAAAACTAAAATATTTCATATTTAATTTAAAAGATCCATCAGCCTTAAGATCTAAAAGTTTATCTAAAATTAAATCTTTAAATACAGGTTTCCCGTACGGGGCTAAACCCATTAATTTGTATTCACCACTATTAACTTTAAAACCTATATAATAAGTAAAAGCTGAATATAGCAAACCTAGCGAATGTGGAAAGTGGATCTCTTTAATTATTTCAAGTTTATTTTTATCTCCAATAGCAACTGTTGTGGTTGCCCACTCACCCACTCCATCTAACGTTAGAATGACTGCCTCTTTAAACGGTGAGGGATAGAATGCACTTGCCGCATGGCTATAATGATGCTCCGAAAAATTAATCTTTTTAATTTCATCAAAGTTTTCATCATGAAGTTTGAGTTTATCGAATAGAAATTTTTTTTGAAATAATTTTTCTCTTAACCATATTGGCATAGAAAAACTGAATGACTTAAAACCTCTTGGCGCAAATGCCATGTAAGTTTCTAATAATCTTTCAAATTTCAAAAAAGGTTTTTCAAAAAATACTATATGATCTATTTGATCTAAATTTAATTTAGACTCTTTTAAAACATATTCAACAGCATGAAACGGATATCTTGCATCATGTTTTTTTCTTGAAAATCTTTCTTCTTGAGCTGCTGCTATAATTTTACCGTCAATAATTAAAGCGGCCGCGCTATCATGGTAAAATGCTGATATTCCTAAAATAGATGTCACTTAAAAAATTGTATATATAAATGGAGCCACTACAGACCCTTGGCTTAAAACAATTAATATTCCAAATAAAGCTAGAACAATAATAATTGGAAATAACCAGTATTTTTTTCTTTCTCTTAGAAACTCCCAAAATTCTTTTAAAAAATCAATCATTTAAAATTGTCTTTTCATTGAACCTAAAATTTTTTTTCTTTTAACCCAATATGTATCTTGTTTTTCAAAGAATTTTAACCCTAATAAGTCTTTACCAAGTATTCTTACTATTAAACTAATTGGTGTTAAGACTATAAAGTACACAAAAGCCATTACAATTGGTGCAATTATTATTCCTAGAATTTCTCCAAATTTTATCCAGGCTTTATTTAACGGTGATAGTAATTTTGAGTCAATTAAACCAAGAATTAAAAAAAATAATGAAATCATTATTAAAAAAATGTGAACACTCTCACCATTTGTTAAAGGCCATAAGGCTATTAATAAAAAAATAATAAAAAACAGCAAGCCAAAGCTTCTATTAGAATTTTTTATTTTCATTATATTATTTTATTAATTTAAACCTTTTTGAGGTTTCATATCAGATTTGTCAATTCCAGCTACTTTAACAGGTTTTTTCATAGCATCTCTTCTAAATGGATCTCCTAATTCTTGATTAAGGATTACTTCTATAAAAGTTGTAATACCTTTTTTTTGATCCTCACATGACTGTTTGATTGCTTTAGTTGTTTCTTCCATTGTTTTAACTGTTACGCCTTTCAAACCACAAGCATCAGCAACTTTTGCATAACTTAACTCTGGATCTAACTCTGTTCCTACAAAATTATCATCGAACCATAATATTGAATTTCTTTTTTCTGCTCCCCATTGATAATTTCTAAAAATTACCATTGTAATAGCTGGCCATTCTTTCCGTGCACAAGAACTCATTTCATTCATACTTATTCCAAAAGCACCATCTCCTGCAAAACCTATAACTGGTGTATCTGGGCACCCGATCTTCGCACCAAGTATTGCTGGAAAACCATAACCGCAGGGACCAAATAATCCTGGAGCTAAATATTTTCTTCCTTTTTCAAAAGTTGGGTAAGCATTTCCTATTGCACAATTATTTCCAATATCGCTTGAAATAATGACGTCATCTGGCATTCCTGCTTGTATAGCTCTCCAAGACTGTCTTGGTGACATTCTATCTTTATCTCTCTCTCTGGCTTCCTTATTCCAAACTGTACCAGGATCATCTTCCTCATGATCAAGACTAGCTAGTTTTTGTAACCACGCTGATTTTGTTTGATGTATTAAATCTTTTCTTTTTTGTCTATCAGTATCACCTGCTTTAGGAGACAATTTAGCTAATAGTTGTTGAGCAACCATTTTTGCATCACCACATATCGCAACTGTTACTTTTTTTGTTAAACCGATTCTATCTGAGTTCATATCGACTTGAATAATTTTTGCATTTTTAGGCCAATAATCAATTCCATATCCTGGTAGTGTAGAAAAAGGATTAAGTCTTGTACCAAGCGCAAGAACTACGTCGGCTTTCGAAATTAATTCCATTGCAGCTTTAGACCCATTATATCCAAGAGGGCCAACTGCTAAAGGATGGCTTCCTGGAAAACTATCGTTATGTTGATATCCAGAACAAACTGGAGAGTCCAATTTTTCTGCCAATTTAACACAATCATTTATTGCTCCACCAATCACAACTCCTGCTCCAGACAAAATTACTGGAAACTTTGCATGAGATAATATTTTTGCAGCTTCGTTAATTGCGTCTACTCCACCGGCTTGTCTTTCTAATCTAATAATTGGAGGTAACTCTACGTCAATTACTTGTGTCCAATAATCTCTTGGTACGTTTATTTGAGCTGGTGCAGAACCTCTTATTGCTTTTTCAATAACACGATTTAAAACTTCTGCCATTCTTGATGGATCTCTTACTTCTTCTTGATAGCAAACCATATCTTTAAATAAGTTCATTTGCTCTACCTCTTGAAATCCACCTTGGCCCATTGTTTTGTTTGCGGCTTGAGGTGTGACTAGCAGTAATGGTGTATGATTCCAATAAGCTGTTTTAATTGGTGTAACTAATCCTGTAATCCCTGGTCCGTTCTGAGCAATAACCATAGACATTTTTCCAGTTGCTCTTGTATAACCGTCAGCTATCAAACCTCCGTTAGTTTCGTGAGCAACATCCCAAAATGTTATTCCTGCATCAGGAAAAATATCTGAGATTGGCATAAATGCTGATCCTATGATTCCATAAGCATGTTGAATGCCGTGCATTTGTAAAACTTTTACAAAAGCTTCTTCTGTTGTCATTTTAGCCATAAAAATCCTCAATAAATTTTGTTTGAAAACATACTTTCAATATATCAAATTTTAGTCTATATCCATTAGATATTTTATGTCACAGCCAGATCTCATTATACACGATGAAAAAGACAACGTAGGGGTAGTTGTTATAGAAACTACAAAAAAGAACCAAGATTGTAGTGCGTGGATAATGGAAAATGACAAAACTGTAAAAGTACCATCTATTAATGAAGTTCCTTTAGGTCACAAGATTGCTCTTAAAGATCTTAAGACTGGCGATACTATTTTCAAATACGGTCATGATATTGGTAAAGTTGTAAAAGATATTAAAAAAGGTGAACATGTACATGTTCATAATGTAAAAACAAAGAAGTGGTAGATTAATTATGGAAATTCCAAAAAGTTTTTTAGGTTATAAAAGAGAAAATGGAAGAGCTGGTACAAGAAATCATGTTATTATTCTTCCTGTTGACGATATATCAAATGCTTGTGCTGAAGCAGTTGCAAATAATATTAAAGGAACTATAGCGCTCCCCCATTCTTATGGAAGACTTCAATTTGGAGCAGATTTAGAATTACATTTTAGAACAATGATTGGTACAGGGAAAAATCCAAATGTTGCGGCAGTAATTGTTATTGGAATTGAACCAAAGTGGACAAAAAAAATTGTAGATGCCATAGCTGAAACAGGGAAACCAGTTGAAGGCTTTCATATTGAAAGAAGTGGAGATATCCAAACTATCATGAAAGCTTCAAAAAAAGCTCAAGAATTTTCTATGTGGGCTTCTGAAAAACAAAGAGAAGAATGTCCAATGAGTGATTTATGGATTTCAGTTAAATGTGGAGAATCAGATACAACATCTGGACTAGCTGCTAATCCGACTGTTGGAAATTTAATGGATAAATTAGAACCGCTAGGAGTGCATTTATGCTTTGGAGAAACTTCAGAACTTACTGGTGCAGAAACTGTTTGTGCTAAAAGAGGAGCTACACCTGAAGCAGAAAAGAAATTCATGAAAACATGGAATAGTTATAATGATTTTATTTTAAAAGAAGCTACTGATGATTTATCAGAAAGCCAACCAACTGCAGGAAACATTGCTGGAGGATTAACCACTATTGAAGAAAAAGCTTTTGGTAACTTCCAAAAAATTGGTACAAGAAAATTTATAGATGTGCTAGAGCCTGCAGAAGAACCGACTAAAGGTAAAGGGCTTTATTTTATGGACACTTCATCAGCAGCAGCAGAGTGTGTAACTCTTCAAGCAGCAGCAGGATTTAATATTCATTTATTTCCAACTGGGCAGGGAAACATTATTGGAAATCCAATTGAACCAGTAATAAAGTTAACTGCAAATCCATTGACAGTAAAAACTATGAAAGAACATATAGATTGTGATGTTTCCAAACTTTTATCTCGAGAAATGAACATGTCTCAAGCTGGAGATGAGCTAATACAATCTATGTTAAAAGTTGCTAACGGTAGGTTAACATGTGCTGAAGCTTTAGGTCATAAAGAATTTGTTATGACTAAGCTTTATAGAAGTGCTTAATGTCCTCTGTTAAAGGAGACTGTATATTTTGCAATAAAACTAACTGTAAAGTTGTCTCAGAAACAAAAAATTTTTTTATCATCAGAGATACGGCCTATCCTGTAACTAAACATCATACTTTAATAATTACTAACCGACATGTTGCTGATTTTTTTGATTTAACAAAAAATGAGATGAATGACTTAGATGAAATTTTAAAGAACCAAAAAGAAGAATTAAAAAAATTGGATAAAGAAATAAGTGGTTTTAATATGGGTGTTAATATTGGTAAGGATGCAGGTCAATCAATAATGCATTGTCATATACATTTAATTCCAAGAAGAAAAGGAGACGTAGAGGATCCTAGAGGTGGTGTTAGAGGCGTTATTCCTGAAAAACAAAAATATAAAAGAAAGCAATCTATTTAACTGGAAATTTAACTTCTTCTTTTGGCTTCTTTTTTCTAAAGTCTGATATAATTTTTCTTACCAAAGCAGCTAAAATACCAAGTCCTACGGCTGCAATAATTGCAAAAGCTCCATATAGAAAAGGCATCTCATTTGATAGTTTCAGTGAAAATTCAGCATATTGACTAAGATCAGTTTGAACTACTCTTTCTTCATTAATTAATTGCGATTGATCTCTAAAAAATGAATCATAAGCTATTGCAATAGCAACAGAAATTAATAGCGCCGCAAATAAAGATTTTAATTGATTAGCTTCGAGATATTGACCTAATTTTTGACCAAGTTGTACTCCAACAATTGACCCAAGAATTAATGGAACAACTAAGAAAAAATCTATCGTACCATAATTGAAAGAGTGAAGGACGGTTACTATTGCGCTAATAAAAATAGTAACGAATAGAGATGTTCCTGGGATTAATTTAACAGGCATACCTACAATATAAATCATAGCGGGTACCATTAAAAAAGCCCCTCCAATTCCCATCATCGCAGCTACAAATCCAACAACTAGCCCTAGTAGTATTGGTGTTAAAGCACTTTCATATAATCTCGATTTCTGAAATCTCATTCTCAAAGGTAAACCTTGAAACCAGTTGTGATCGTGCAATTTTTTTTTTACTGTTTTTTTTTGTGTAGCTGATCTTAATACTTCAATTAACATTAGAGTGCCCACAATTGCTAAGAGATACATATAAAGCAATGAAATAATTACACTTATCTTTCCTATACCTTCAAAGTATGAAAAGGTAGAAATGCCAAGTAATGTACCAACTACACCACCAGATACAATCATTAATCCCATTTTATAATCTAAAGTGTCCTTAAACCAGTGAGTTAAAGATCCTGATACAGATGTAGCTAGGATGTTATTTACTTCATTTGGAACAGCATAAATAGGAGGTATTCCCATAAAGATTAAAAAAGGTGTCATCAAAAAACCACCTCCTACTCCAAATAATCCTGAAAGAACTCCAACAACTAAACTTAAGAAAAGAAGTAAAAAAATGTCAATGTTGACTTGAACGATTGGAAGATAAATTTCTAACATAGCACAAATTATGAATAATCCTGTATAATTAGTAAGTCAATATTAATAAATAGTTGCTCCAAAGATTTTAATAAGACTATCTTCTTCTCCTAACACTAATCTACCTAAAAATTCACCTGGTTGAGTATTGCTAGTTTGTTTATAGAGCACAGTTATATATTGACCTCTTTTTATAGTACCTAAAAAATCTTGTTTTTCAGATAAACTCGTAAGTAATTTATTATTAGCCCACTGCTTTCCTAATTCTACCTCATTTGCTCCATAAAGCATTTGTGAAGAAAAATCTTTTGTAAAAGTACCATAGTCTTTGATGTTAGATGATTTAACTAAATTATCCCAAATAGGTTGGGCTATTTCTAATATTTCTTTGTCGGATTTTTCAAGTAACTTCATCTGCGTTTATGAAGCTTTCTTTTCCTTCTTTTCGTCTACGATGTGGTAAACTGGAACTTTCTCCATTGTAAACTCTTTAGTTTTTGGATCTCTTCTTGAAACTGTTAAACAATGCCAATTTTCATCGTCTAGTTTTAAATGGTCACCTCTATAATAATATCCTGGCCAACGTGTTTCTTTTCTAAATTTCGTATGCTCTGTAACACATTGAGAAGTAATTGTTCTATGTTTTAATTCCCAAGCTCTCATAAGTTGGTGATAATCCTCTGCTCCAACATTCTCTAAATCTTCTTCTAACCATTTAAGTAATTCTAAACCTCTATTAAGCATATTTTCATTAGTCATATAATTGGTTGCTATACCACCAACATACTCATCCATAATTCTTTGTAGTCTTTGGAGGCCTTGAATTGGAGAAATATAGCTTGGCGAAACAGTTCCACCTGTTATTTCATTTCTTCCAACTGTGTAGTTTTCTAAAGGTTTGTAAATTTCTTCTTTAAGATCTTTATGTTGTTTGTCGCTAACTTTAATCCCATCAGCTTTTTTATCTTCAATATATTTTACAGCAGCTTTTGCAGCCAAACGTCCTTCTGTAAATGAACCTGATGAAAATTTATGTGCGCTTCCGCCAACTGTATCACCTGCCCCAAATAAACCGTCAACTGTTAACATTCTGTTATAACCCCAAAAATACTCTGGTGGAGACAAATCCTCGGGTCCACTTACCCAAGCTCCTGAGCAAGTAGCGTGGGAACCCATAACATATGGTTCAGACGTAGTTAATTCAGGATTTGTATATTTTGGATCAATATTTTGTGAAGCCCATACCACCGCTTGTCCAACGGTCATTCCTAAAAAGTTTTCCCAACCTACAGTTTCTAAATGTGGATCTTGAAATGCTTCTTTAGTGACCATGTGTATTGGTCCGCCACCGGCCATTACTTCTTGAATAAAAGCATGGTTTCGTAAACATGTTGGTGTTGGATGATGATCAATATATTCTCCAACTAAATTTTTAGTATGATCGTACCATTTCTTTTCATAGTTTTCACCATTAGCGTTTTGAGTGTAAGTTTTTAAGTGAAGAAAATAAGCTCCTACTGGACCGTAACCATCTTTAAATCTACATAACACTATTCTATTTTCCATTTGTGTCATCTTAGCACCTACAGCTATAGGTAACGCATAAGCAGAACCATTACTCCAAGGGGCATACCAAGTTCTACCCATTCCTTCACCAACTGCTCTTGGTTTAAATATGTGTGAGGCTCCACCAGCTGCTACTATTACTGTTTTAGATTTAAAAACGTGATAATCACCAGTTCTCATATTAAACCCAACTGCTCCACCTATTCTATTTTCTTTTTCATCATCCATTAAAAGATGAGTAATCATTATTCTATTATAAATTTTATCTGCAGATTTTTTTGCTGCTTCCGCAACTATTGGCTTATAACTTTCTCCGTGTATCATTATTTGCCATTTACCTTCTCTGAGATATCTTCCAGTTTTTTCATTTTTCATCATGGGTAATCCCCACTCATCGAACATATGAACTGTTGAGTCTACGTGACGAGCCATATCGTAACCTAAATCTTCTCTAACCATTCCCATCAAATCATTTCGAGCATATCTTACATGGTCCTCTGGTTGATTTTCGTTCCATTGCATTCCCATGTAACAATTAATTGCGTAAAGGCCTTGAGCAACAGCGCCACTTCGATCAATATTAGCTTTTTCAACACATACTATTTTTAATTTTTTTCCCCAGTGCCTTGCTTCAAAAGTTGCACCTGTACCAGCCATTCCTCCACCTACTATTAATACGTCGCTTTCTTCAAAATGGGTTTTAATTTTTGCCATTAATAGTAAACACCTTTTTTAAATGTTTCTTTACTGATTGTCGGAAGGTCTCCATCAATATTTAAGCCGTTAGGTTCAGTGTATAATCTTTGTGTATTAATCTCTCCTTGATTAGGAGAGTCTTCCTCAGAAAGTTTAGGAATAAATTTTCCCCAAGGTTTTGTTGTAATTGGAGACACAAAGTTTTTTTCAGTGCCATTTCTAAACTTTATTCTCCAAGATATAGTTCCTTTTTCTTCTTCACGTCTAACTCTTACACTATGACCCATTGGCGCAAAATCTGCATATCCTCTAACATCAATCGCATGATTTGGACAAGCTTTTACACAAGAATAACATTCCCAACAAAAATTTGGTTCGATATTTTTTGCTCGTCTTATAGTCTCATCTATGTGCATGATATCGGAAGGACAGATATCTACACAATGACCACATCCGTCACAACGTGTCATGTATACAAAAGTTGACATAAATTATTATTCTCCTTTAAAAATTGTTAACATAATTTTATTAATAATGCTTCGGTTGTTCTCTTTTTATACCCAGCCCAAATTGTTGTGGAGCCTCAGCCGGTGGAGGCAAATTGTCTCTAGAGCCGTCAGCTTCAGCTAAATTTTTTTGAATAGCTGCACCAGGCTTATAAAACATGTGTGCAAATTTAGACCAATAAACACCTCCAAATAAAATTAAGTTAGAAACTATGTATAAAATCAAAAATAAATAGCTTAAACCTATCATTCCAGAATACTGAGTATATGACCAAGCCAAGCCAAATGTTGCGCAAGCTAATAAGGCTAAAACAAATAAATCTGCTTTAATAATTCTATACCACGGATGTGCTTCGGCAAGCACGTCTACTCTTAGAAAAAACCAAAACCAATACCCTCCGAGACAAGTAATTAATGCTCCCGCATGCCACATTAATGTGATGCTAGATGGTGTTGCAGAACCTGAAGTTGGAAATGAGAATATTAATAAAGCCGAAGTAATCCAAAAAATAATTGTACCGTACATTCCTAGTACATGTGCCACTCTTCTTTTACCTCTGCCTAATTCAGCTGTAGTTGCAATGTCATGAGCAACTGTTTTTAATATAACTGAGGTTCTTTGGCTTGTTGAAAGTTCAATTTTTGCATTTTTTTTTGCTTTTTTTGCGTTACTAAAAAAGTACTTCACATTTTTTTTATGAATTATATCCATCAAAGTTCCTAAAACCACTAAGCCAACCATTAAAATAACAAATCCTTGTATTGCTAGTGGTGAAACTAGTTCAGCGAGACCAGTAAATGGATTGTTATTAAACATAATGTTATTATCCCCTCAGAATTTCAGTATTTTATATATTTCACTTAGAAGCAGGTCAAGTGAGAAAGCTTCTCAACTGTTAGAGTTTTCCCTCTTTTCTCATCTGTTCTCTAATTTTTGTTGCAGATATCTGTTGTGTTTTTTCATCAAGAACTATTTCTTCAATCTTATAGCCTACGCCTCTTCCATAACAAATATTAGTAATATTAGGCACTAGAGTGATTTTAAATCTATTTTTATACTCTTCTAAAGCTACTGAAATATTCTTTTTAACGGTTTCAAAATCAAAAGGATTATCATCAACACCTTTTACATCTCTTACCATAATATTAACTTGCCCTGTTTTTTTTAAAATTTCTTCAAAAAGTTTTTGGTGGCCAGCATGCCAAGGCTGCCAACGACCTAACATTTGAGCAGTAGGTTTTTTATCATCCCAAATATAGTTATCATTTTTATTCATAAGTCCAATAAATCAAAAAAATAACTAAATTACAATTATAATTTAATGTTTTAGTAGATATTAAATAAGGCTTTCATTTTTGATGAACCATAAAAACTTAAATGATTTGTGTCAGAAAAATACGAGCCACTGTTATCTGCAAAATAACAATTTTTTATGTCACATAAAATTTCGTGAGGAAGTAAAAAATTATCTTTTAATTTATTAGAAAAATACTCAATTGGAAAATTATATTTTTTATCAAAATTTATTCTTGGAGATGAAATTACATAGTCATTAATTTTTTTCATCGCGATCTGTCTGCTTAAAATTGAAGCTAATTGTTTATTAGGTGTTTCTACAGGACCTAATAAATATACTTTTTTTCCTTTTTGTTTAAGTGATGAAATTAGATTATTTATTGCTTTTATTCTTGCTGAAAAATCTAAATCATTTATCTTATTACCTTCTTCATCAATCAATTGATCCACATACCAGGTAAGACCTATTATCACAATTTTAATATTTTCATCATTCAATATAGCATTTAAATAAGTTTTAGCTTTAATAAGGCAAGAGCTAGAACTATTTATTTCAATAAATGGCAAACAAGTATTAAGGGGAATAACGAGTGCTTGTTCATTTTTATCTATTAAAACTTCTCTTAAACCCCATCCATACATTTGAGCATGAGAATTTCCAAATAGAATTGTTGCTGGCTTCTTTTTAACATTCTCATTCATGATACAAGCATAAGAATATCCATACTTTCTATAATCAGATATGGAGCAATGATAAGTAGATCCTACAGCTTTTGCTAAATTATTTGGAAATTTATCATACCTAGAAGGAAAATCTTTTTGGTTTAAAATTGTTAAACATAAAAAGATTAGAATTAGATAACCACTTGAGACAAAAATTAATACATTTCTTGTTTTAAGTGATTTAATGAATGGCTGCTCAACATACTTCCAACTTAGTGTTGAAAATAGAAAAGTAAGAAATAATGCTAAAAAAATAAAAGAATACGAGAGCTTGTCAATACTAATATATTTTAGAAAGGTAATTATTGGCCAATGCCAAAGATATAATGAATAAGATATAAAACCTGTAAAGATTAATATTTTAAAGTTTACAAATTTAAATATTTGATTTTTTTCATTTTTCAATTTGTAAAGTATCATTACTGATCCAATTGAAAGCAAAGTACCAGCAGGCAATCCATGAACGGTACTATTAAAATTAATTAGTATTAGTCCAAAAGCTACTATCAAATATAAACTATCTAGGTATAAATTCTTTATTCGAATATTTGGTAAAAATGCAAATAGAGAACCAATGCCAAATTGCCAAACTCTTCCAGGAAAAAGAAAAAAAATAGGGTCATAATGCCCTTTGAGAATAAAAAAAATATTAATCCCATATGAAACGATTATTGCAAAAACAATAAAAAAGATATGAATGCTAAAAGATTTAAAAGCCTTAAATATTATAATTAAAAATAAAGGAAAGAATAAATAAAATTGTTCTTCAACACTTAAAGACCACAGGTGTAATAACGGTTTCAATTCATCACTAGTCGAAAAATACCCACCGGTAATCCAAAAATAGAAGTTAGCTACAAAACCTAGAGAAGCTAACATACTTTCTGAAAATTTATTTATATCCGCAACTAGTAAGATAAAAGTTGAAGCTATAGTCGTAACTAATAGAACAACTAATAAAGCTGGCAGTATCCTTCTTATTCTTTTTAAATAAAATATTTTAAATGAAAATTTTTTATCTTTATAATCTTTAAGAATATTTCTAGTAATTAAATAACCAGAAATTACAAAAAAAAGATCTACCCCCAGGTATCCAAGAGGAAAAAATTCTTTGTTAAGATGAAATATAATTACTGCGATAACTGATATAGCTCTTAGAAAATCAATTTCATTTCTTCTAAATTTTTCCATTAAAAGAGTTCTAGACTAAATAGTAATATCTTAAATAGAAAATACGTTATTACGTTTAACTTTTAAGAATTACGCAGCAGCTAACTGAAGATTATGCTTTGAAGTCATTCCACTCAAAAAATTCCAAAGAAATTTTGCAGTCAACAATGAAGCTTTCTCAGCTTTTGCCTGTTCTTCTTTGGACAATCCATCTAAAAGCTTTTCACATTCAGCTCTATGAATTACATCAGCGGATTTATGTGCTTCAAAAAATTCAAGACCCTCTTTAGATTGAACCCCATAAAACTTTTTTAATCCTTGAATTTTAGTTTCTGCTATTTCAGGAATTTGTCTTTCATACGTATATAAAGACGCTAGCCCTTCAGCATATGAAGATCTTGCTTGAGTAAAAAAATTATCAATCATATCTTTAGTAAAAGGTTCAGGTTTAACATCTTCAATAGTTTTTTCATCCGCTCCCATTGCTTTAGCAAAATTTTTCCAAAGCTTTGGGTGGTCACCATCTTTATTTTCTTCATCTTGTAAATTTTCTAAAAGAATTCTTCTTTTTTCAATATCATTACAAATTGAATGTGTGGCGCTGATATATCTCGGGAAAGCTTTTACGTGCTGGTAATATTGTTCAGCATAATCTTTTATTATTTCTCTAGTCAATTTACCTTCGTTCCAAAATATTTGATAAAAAGGGTGCTTTAATAAATGGTATTGATCTAACTTTTGTCCTAACTCTTTTGAAAACATTTACTCTCCTTTGTTATTTAAAGAATGTTAATTTGATAGATAAACTTTACTAAATAGAATATTTAATTAAAACAAAAAAACAATTATCCACAACCTCAATGGTTAATTAGCTAAATGTTCACCTTTTGATTCCTTTTTGATTCTAAATTAGACTCATAATGCAACTTAAAGGCGACTTATTAACAGCATTAGGTTTATTACAAAATAACCACTAGGCCTCATGTAATCTTTTAACTAATGGTTCCTCGTTAATAGGAAGATGCACTAAAGTAGCAAATATTGAAAGAGCGATTGCAATATACCAAGCATAATCATATGAACCATAAATATCATAAAAATATCCACCTAGGTATGAACCTGCAAAAGCTCCAATTTGATGACTTAAAAAAACAATGCCAAAAAGAGTACTTAAATACTTTGTTCCAAAAATTTGTGCAACTATGCCATTAGTTGGAGGCACAGTTGAGAGCCATAATAATCCAAAGGTAACTCCAAAAAATACCGACATATAAATTGATGGAGGTGAAAATATAAAAATACTTAAGATGATTGCTCTTAAAAAATACAAAATACTTAATAACATCTTTTTACTATACTTAGTCCCCAAATAACCGATGCCAAGAGTGCCGATTATATTAAATAATCCTATCAATGATAAAATTATTGTAGCAGTCCAACCTCCTAAACCTCTATCTTGCATATAACCAGGGATATGAGTTCCAACTAAAGTTATTTGAAAACCACATACAAAGAAACCCGCAAGTAATAAAACATAGCCTTTATGAGAAAAAGCTTCTTTAAGAGCATCAGTAAATTTTTGTTTTTTTTCAGTATTTAAAACTAATGCTTCTTTTTCAGGTAAAATAAACAATGATGCAATAAGTCCAAATAAAATGAAATACATAAAATATTTTAAAGTTTGCTCCCAGCCTACAGCTCCAAGAGTGTACTGTGTAAATAATGGAGACAAAAAATAACCTATTGATGCTGCGGCTGTAACAATGCCAGTGGCGACTGTTCTTTTTTCATTAGAAAAATGTTTACCAACCTCTGAGACAGGAACACTCATTGCTGTAGCCCCAAGTGCTGTTCCAACTAAAACACCTAAGCTAATTTGAAAAAAAATTCCAGTATTTGGCCCGGAGTAAAGCATATAAATACCTGAACCAAATATTATAAATCCAATAAAAACTGCTATTCTACCTCCAAATTTATCTGCTAAAATACCAAAGATCGGAGCAAATATTCCCCAGAATATCATTTGTAAACCTATTGCTAGACCGAACTCTGTTCTTGTGCAATTCAAACCCTCTTCAAAAGCATTAAAAAATAAACCAAAGGTTTGCCTTAAACCCATTGAAACTAATATTACTGCACTTGCAGCAATTAATGTTGTTAAAGCTAATTTATTAGGAATAAATTTTTCTCTCATTACTTAATATGCTTTAAAGATTTTTTTAAATCTGTAATTAAATCTTTAGGATCCTCAAGTCCTATATGAAGTCTCACAACGTGCTCGTCTTTATCAAATCTATAATAACGTCTTTTTTTTGTATATTTACTAACACCTCTCAATTCTTGCAAAATTACAAGGCTTTCAAAACCTCCCCAGCTATATCCAATTCCAAATAGCTCAAGTGAATTAATAAATCTTACAACAGAAGATTTTTTTTTACTTTTTATAACAATAGACATTAATCCATTAGCACCAGAATAATATTTTTTCCAAAGTTTATAATTTTTAGAGGATGGATTATGAGGATAAAGAATTTCTTTTATTTTTTTTTGTTTTTTTAAAAAATTAATAATTATTTTTGTATTTTCATAATGTTGTTTAAGTCTTACATCTAAAGTTCTTAACCCGCGTATAATCAAATAAGCCTCATCGGCAGACATTCTGTAGCCTGACAATTTATAGAAAAACATTACTTTTTTAAAAACTTTTTTATTTACAGCTAGCGATCCACCCATTGCATCTGAATGACCAGAAAAATATTTAGTAGCAGAAGTAAATGACATATCAAATCCAATCTTTAAAGGCTTGAGGTATAAAGGTGTTCCCCATGTATTATCAAGAAAAGTTAAAATATTTTTTCTTTTAGCCAAACTTACTATTTTAGAAAGATCCTGGAATTCAAAAGTAATACTGCCTGGATTTTCAACTACTATTATTCTTGTTTTTTCAGTAATCTTATTCTTTAGATCTTCAAAGCTTTCTGGGTCATAAAATACTGCATTTATTTCAAATTCTTTTAAAAGATCTTCTGATATTTCTTTAGTTGGCCCATAAACATTATCTGAAACTAAAATTTCATCACCAGGTCTACAAACACTCATTAACGCAAGTGCAACTCCACCAAATCCAGTTCCTGTTAAAAAAACATGATATGCTTGTTCAAGGCCTTTAATTATATTTTCTAATTCTATTGTAGTTGAACTGCCATATCTACCATAGCTATAATAATTAATCTTTTTATTAGCACTAATTTTTTTTTCGTGCTGATGAAGTTCTTGCATGGAGTTAAAAAGTATTGTGGATGCTCTTGTTACTGGGGGATTTGCTGATCTATTAGCATTGTCCTTGGTCGGATGTTTTAAAAATGTGCTTATAGACTTTTTCATAAAATAAGTATAATTGAAGCTTACATAATTTTTATACAACAAAATATATAAAAGGGAAAAAAATATGGGTTATCCAAAGAAGCACAGAGGACGTAGAAAAATTGGCTCTAAAAAAAGAAGAGCAAGAAAAAGAAATAAAAAGAAATAATCAATATTTATAGTTATGAAAGAAATAGCTCAAATAAGAAAGTTGAGTTTATGGATTTTTGTTATTCCATTATTAGCAATCAACTTATGCTTAGTCATTTCACAAAACCCTCAATTTCTTGAGGACACCTTTTTTTCAGTAGACCAAATAGGAAGGTCAGGATTCTCAATACCTTATTTTGATGGAAGTTTATCAATAAGTAGGGCTTCTAGAACATTTCCACAATATTTAATATTTAAACCAGCTATGTTTTTAACAGCTGTACTTTTATTTCTTTATTGGCAAAATAATAATGCTCTAGTAAATAAATTGAATTTAACGAATTTTAATCATAAATTTAAAACTTTTGGTATTTTATCTGCGGCTTTTCTAGTAATTCACTCTCTATTACTTGGTGTAAAATTTGATATTCAAATTTATAAACTTTTCAGAAGGGTGGTTCTCTTACTGTTTATTATATTTGAGATAATTGCTCAAGGAATCTTAGTTTATCATCTTTACAAACTGAAGTTCAAATTAGAAAAATTAATATTTAAAAAGTTATTAATTTTAAAAATTATTCTTGTCAGCGTACTGAGTTCCGTTGCAATTTTAAGTTTACCTATTCTAATTACAACAGGGAACACTCATTTCAAACATGCTTTAGAGTGGAACTACTTTGTTGGAGTCGTTTTATTTTATTTGTTTTCAAGATTTTTTTGGAAAAGAACCACATAAATTTCTAGGCTTTCGCCCAGAAATTTAGTAGTTTTGGCTCGTCGTTGTAGGCGCTACCGCCAAGCCATTTCGATGAACTATTCTAGCGCTACTAGGTCCACCTTTCTGCCCTTTAAGCTTGAACCTCTCGGTTTTTCCTTAAATGGCCAGTTAAGAGTTGCCTCTTAATTAATTTAATTAAACCACAACAAAAAAAAAAATGTATCACTTTTTACGTGATAATAAGGCAGACTAAATTTGCACTGTTAACTACGGGGATAAATTTTTATTTAATGTCTTGTCAATCCAGCCGCCGCCTAGAACTTTATCCCCAATAATATCTTTTGAATAAAATACACAAGCTTGACCAGGAGAAATTCCCGTTTCTTTATCTAGAATTTCAACATTGGCAGAATTTTCAAAAAGATTAATTTTTGCTTTTAGTAGTCTACCTGTAGATCTAACTTTTATATTAACAATGTTGTCGAATTCCTTTTTTGACCCTAAAATATTTAATTCTCTTAATTTAATTTCTTTAATTTCTAAACATTTTTTGTTGCCAACAATTATTCTGTTATTTTCTGCATCAATATTAATCACATACAAAGGTTCATCACTTGAAATCTTAATTCCTTTTCTTTGACCAATAGTATAGTTAATTATTCCTTCATGCTCTCCGATTTGTTTTCCTTTAATGTCAATAATTTTTCCTGGATTAAAAGACTCTGGTCTAAATTTTTTAATAACTGATGCGTAATCTCCATTTGGCACAAAGCATATATCTTGACTATCTGGTTTATCCGCCACATTTAGGTTAAGTTTTTCTGCAATAGATCTTGTTTCAGATTTATCAATTTCACCAAGTGGAAATCTTAAATAATCTAGTTGTTCTTGTGTTGTGCTAAACAAAAAATAACTTTGGTCTCTATTCTGATCTTTAGCTCTATACATTTTAGCATATCCATTTTCTTGTATTCTTGATACGTAATGACCAGTAACTAAAGCATCAGCATTTAAATCTTTTGCATATTTAAATAGATCTCTAAATTTGACTGTTTGATTGCATTGAACACATGGAATTGGCGTCTCTCCTGCTGAATAACTATCTATAAAGGAGTCTATTACTTCTGCTTTAAATTTTTTTTGATAAAATAAAATTTTATGGTCTATATTAATTTTTTCAGACACTCTTTTTGCATCTAAAATATCCTGACCTGCGCAGCATTGTCTACCTTCTTTTGACTGTTTTGAGTCATCGTACAACTTTAGTGTTATACCTGTAACATCATAACCTTCTTGCTTCATCAAAGCCGCTACAACTGATGAATCAACACCTCCGGACATAGCTACGACTACTTTTGTTTCTTTTTTTGTTTTATTAATACCTAGAGAATTCATTTTTAAAGTGTATAGTATAATTATTAGTTATTTTCCATCATGCTTATTGATTTTGAACCAGGTGATTATGTTACTAATCCTACAAATAAGGATTGGGGTATAGGGCAAGTTCAGTCAATAATTGGTAACAAAGTGACAGTTAATTTTGAAAACTATGGAAAAAGAGTAATTAATGCCGAAAATGTTGTTTTGGAAAAAATAAATAATGAATAAAGATGAGTTAAAAAATATAGCTGAAAGTTTAATTGGCACTTTTAATATGGCAGGCAATGAAGCTAAAGAACTTTATAATAAAGGATTAAAGATAGAAATAAAAGAGGACAAATCACCTGTTAGCAATGGAGATTTAAGAGTTAATGAATTAATTTCAAAAAAAATTTTAGAGCTCACACCTAATATTCCAATAATATCTGAAGAGACTGTTGACTTGAAAATTAAAAATAAAGCTAAAATATTTTGGTTAATTGATCCTATTGATGGAACTAAAGAGTATATTGCTGGAAAAGATGAGTATACACTTAATGCAGCTTTAGTGATTAATGCTATACCTGTATTAGGTTTAGTTGGCGTACCTAAAAAAAATAGACTTTTCTATACATACGCACCTGGAGAAAGTTATTTGATTGAAAATAATAATACAAAAAAAATATTTTGTAAAAAACAACAAGCCAAAAATAAAATTGTTGCTTTATCTAGTTCAATAAGACCATCCGACACTATTTTGAATAAACTTAAGGAATATAATGTGACTTCAATTGTTAAAATGGCTAGCTCTTACAAATTCTGTGTGATAGCTACAGGTGAATATGATATCTACGCTGCTCGTGAAAGAGCTAATGAATGGGATTACGCTGCCGGTCATGCAGTTGCTCAAAATGCAGGAGCTATTATAAAAACATTAGATGAAAAGCCTTTTTTATACGGTAAGGAAGATTATAAAAATCCAAGTCTTTTGATAAAGCGATCAGAAAATTTAAATGATTAAGACAATTTTAATAATTATTATTTCCGTAACTTTTTTTGGTGTTTTATTTTTTATACTAGTTAGAAATGCACTTAGAAGAAAGCTAGATATATTAGTTGAGGAAGAAAAAAAGAAAAAATCAGATAATTCTGATTAATTTGTTAAATTCTTCTAGCGGTAAACTTAAAACTCTTTTAGATAATTCAAAACTAAATCCACCTCTTGCAAGTATACCCATGTCTTTTTTATAAAATAATTCACGATTAGCCTCTGGTCTTAGAGGTCCTATTCTTCTTCTTTTACAAAGTTTTAAAGCAGATACAAAATCAGGTTCAATCTCATCTTCTTTAATTTTGTCAATACTTAGTTTGATGTGTTTACTGTCTATACCTTTATTTCTTAAAGACTGATTAATCTTATTTAAAGAGTACCCTCTTCTCAAAAACATTCGTGCTTTAGAGTCTGAGTACAATTCATCATTTAAAATTCTATTTTTTTCTAAGTTTTCAATTATTTCATCAATTATTAAAGTAACTTCTTGTTTTGATTTTGTGCCTTTAATTTTTGTCAAATATCTTTTTAGTAAATAAACTTTTAATTGCTGTTTAGATGGGCTGTATTTTTCTAAATAAGAATAAGCTAAATCCTTTAGGTTGGTAGTAAGATCTTCAAAATCACTTTTATTTGAGGTGGGATTCATTAATTTAATATACTATATTATTTTTCATGATAAATAATCTTCTAGATATAATGAGCTATGAAAATATTTATTTAATAGCAAATTGGGGCTTAATTCCATTTTGGCTGCTGTTGATAATTCTACCAAATCATGGCTTAACTAATTTTTTTGTCCATTCAATTGTTGCTCCTTTACTTTTAGCAAGCGCTTATGGTTTTGTTGCATATAATATATTTTTAGATGGAAATATTTTAGATAGTTTTCAATTATATAGTGGATTAGATGGTCTTTACTCTATGTTTTCTGAGGAGGCATTTCTTTTGATATTTTGGCTTCATTTTTTAGCATTAAGTTTATTTTTAGGTTCCTGGATATCAAGAGACTCCCAAAAATACATGGTTCCTAAATTTATTGTTATAGTTTCATTAATTTTATCATATTTTACAGGTCCAGTTGGTTTGTTGTTTTATTGGTTTATTAGAATTTTTTTCTCAAAAAAAATTAGTTTCAATGATTAACCCCTTTGATTTTTATTTTGACTTTGTCAGTCCCTATTCTTTTTTAGCCCATAAAGAAATAAGAGTAATAGAGAGAAGAGAGGGAATCAAAATAAGATATAAGCCTATACTCTTAGGTGGACTACATAACTTGCATGGTATTAAAGCACCAGCTTTTATACCAGCAAAGGCAAAGCACATGGTTCGTGATTGTAAATTAGTTGCAGAGAGAAAAAAAATTAAATTTAAATTTAATTCTTATTTTCCAATAAAAAGTTTAAATTTAATGCGAGGGGTGCTAGTTGCAGAAGAGGACAATTATAAAAGTTATTATATTGATGGCATGTTCAATTCAATTTGGCAAGATGGGCTAAACATGAATGACGAAAGTATTATCGAAAAAGTTCTTAAAAATTTAAACGTTAATCCAAAAACTTTTTTACTTAGGTCTACTTCATCTTCTATAAAAGACTCGTTAAAAAAAAAAACAAATGAAGCATATGAAAAAGGGGTTTTTGGAGCACCTAGCTTCATCTCAAATAATAAAGTATTTTGGGGACAAGACAGAATTGAATTTGCTTTAAATGAGGCTAAAAAATAATTTATTTTTTTATTTTTTCGATAATATCAAATCCTGATTTTTTTAAAGCATCAAAACCACCATCTACATGTGCTACATTTTTAAAACCCATATCAGTAAGTGTTTTTGTTGCTAAAGCTGATCTCAAACCTAAAGCACAAAATAAAACCATTTTTTTCATATCTTGAATTTTGTTTGTTTTATAATAAGAACTGTCAGGATCTAACCAGAATTCCAACATGCCTCTAGGGATATGTTTTGAATTTTTTATTGTTCCTTCTTTCCAAAGTTCTCTTATGTCTCTTATATCAATAAGAGTGATTTCTTTTTTTTCAGCTAATTGTTTGACTTCATCAGAATTTAAGTTCTCAATACTTTTCTTTGCTTCTTCAACTAATATTTGTGATGATTTAATGTTCATAGAACTTAATTATAAACTATTATATACAATAAGCCATAATGAAAAAAATAAGAAATATACAAAAAACTAGTTTTTTAAAAAAAATATTTATTAAATTTTGTAGAATTTTTAGATATGAAATAATTGATCAAGCAAATTTTAGGTCACCTACTTTAAACAAAAGTTTAAACGAAACATTAAGCGTTCCAGGAGAAAAATCCATAACTATACCACTTGGTTTAATTAACATTACTAGAAAAATTAGAACATTTAAGATTATTTTACGTACTTGTACTTCTGAATTAATAATGGATCAAAACAAAAGAAGACTATTTGATTGTGAAAAAAATGAATATACCTTTAGAGCTCTTAAATCATTAATTCGCGCAACTTCATTAGCAAAAAATATTTTTAATAATATAAAATTTGAGTTTATTGTTACTGACACTAATTCTGCTGAAAATGATGTGGTAAAAATTAAAGAACTTTTAAATCAAACTGATATAGATAGTAAATTTTTATCTATAGATATTAAAGATTTTGAAAATAAAATTAAGCCTGGTTACTCAAAAGCAAAATTTTCTAATATGGCTAATTTTTATACTTCTTTATTAATGGCACAAAATGAGGATTCTGACATAATTTATTTTGTAGAAGATGACTACATTCACTCTTCGAACTCTATTGTTGAAATGATATTTAGTTATGAAAAATTCTCTACTATTTTTAAAACTGATCCAGTTTTACTACCTTCGGATTATCCCTACCTGTATACAAAAGATGAACCTACGAAAATCTATTTAGGGGAAAAACATCATTGGAGGCTAGTTTCTGAGAGTCTAGTAACTTTTATGACCAGTGGCAATTTAGTGAAAGAAAATTTTATAAATCTTGAGTCTATGGGTATCGAGTGGATTGATCCTTGGGAAAAACCATTACATGAAATTTATAAAAAAAATCCATGTTTATCTCCTTTACCATCTTTAGCGTATCACTGCGCAAACATAAATTCTGTTTTTGGCGTATCGCCTAATATTGATTTAAAAAAACTTTGGGATGAAAACAAATAAGACCTGATTAGCATAAACCAATCAGGTCTTATTATTTTTCCCAACGAGGAGGAATATTTTTTAGTCTCTTATGGAATAAGCAGTTACACCTATTTCAGATTTGTCTGTACCTAGTTTCTCTGCCGCTTTACTAATTCTTAAACCTACTGTTGCTTTTAAGGCTAAAAAGACTAAGTATGAAAGTACAAAACTAAATACACAAACTGATATTGTTCCTACAAACTGAGTTCCAAAGGATGTATCGCTATTACTTATTGGCACTACTAATGTTCCAAAAATTCCAGCAAACATGTGTACAGGTATTGCTCCTACCACATCATCTATACCAAAACTTTCTAACATTTTTGTTCCGAAGTACATAATCAATGCACCTATTGATCCTATAACTATAGCTAAACCAGGTGTTGGAGTTAGAGGTTCTGCTGTAATTGCTACAAGACCTGCTAGAGCACCGTTCAACATCATAATGATATCTGTTTTGCCTCCAATAAGTCTTGTCACTGCTGCGCCAGTTACTGTTCCAGCTGCACCAGCAAGGTGAGTGTTCACTGCAATTTTTGAAATTGCATTTACATCATCAAATGTACCCATAGCAAGTTGACTAAAACCATTAAAGCCAAACCAACCAAACCAAAGTAAAAACGTACCTAGAGTTACTAGTGGAATACTTGATGCAGCAAATGGCACCATTATTCTTTTTCCACCGCTAGAGGTAAATCTTCCTTCTCTAGCTCCTAATACGATTACACCAGCTAAAGCCGCTGCACCTCCGCATGCATGAACTAAAGTTGAACCTGCAAAATCAGAAAAGCCAGCTGTACTTAACCAACCACCTCCCCATTGCCAACCCATAGAAATTGGATAAATAACACCTGACATTATCACTGCAAAAGCAAAGAAAGGCCAAATTTTTATTCTCTCAGCTACAGCTCCTGAAACAATTGAAACTGTCGCACAAACAAACATTGTTTGAAAGAACCAATCAGAACTATCTGAATACCCAGTGCCTATTTCAGAACCAGCGCTCCATACTGAAAACGATCCAATATAACCACCTTCAGGAATACCGTATGCAACATTGTAACCAAATAAAAAGAAAATTATTGAACAAATCGCAAATTTTCCTATATTTTTTGCTCCAATTGACGATACACTTTTAGTAGTTACTAAACCACTTTCTAACATACAAAAGCCAGCTGCCATGAACGCAACTAAAACTCCTCCAATGTAGAAAGCTAAAGAATTAAAGATATACTGACCTTCTGCAGACATAGTTGTTTCAGCAAACGCTATTTCTGAAAAACTATAGAAAGCAGTAAAACTTATTATTAATTTTAATAGATATTTTTTCATAAATACTTCCTTTCGAATTTGTTTTACTGATTTGAGTAAAGATGAGTATTGATATGACTTGATTTTAGCTATGATGAAAATGCAATGTGGTTGAGGTAATCTTGATATGCTAATATTTAATAGCTCCCAATTTATGAGAGCTATTAAATGAAAACGTTTATCGGTTAAACATTTCTTTTAAACTTTTAGCCGGTAAAAATTTAACTTTTTGAGATGCACCAATTTGAATAGACTCTCCTGTCCTAGGGTTTCTACCTACTCTAGCCTTTCTTTTTGCTACTTTATAAGTACCAAAACCAGCTATTTTAACAGTATCGTCATTTTTTAAAGCATCCAAAATAATAGTCGTTATTGAATCAAAAGTTCTTTCGGCATCAGCCTTACTTTGACCCAAAGTTGTCGATATTTTAGCTACTAGTTGTTTTTTGTTCATTTATGCCCCTTTTTTGGTTACTTTCTAATCTCTACAAAAATCCAATAAAATCAACATTATTTTTAGTGTATAGAACATATATTAACACTATATATTGTATGTCTATAAAGTGTTGATTTTATTGACTTTTTTAATAAAAGAAATTGGCTTAAAACAAGCCTAAATCTTTAAGATCATTAAATGTAGTAAAAAACATAAGAGAAATTAATAAAAAAAGACCGATTCGAAAAAAACCCTCTTGTGTTCGTTGCGTCAAAGGTCTCCCTAAAAATTTTTCACAAGCATAAAACATTAAATGACCTCCATCTAACATTGGAATAGGAAAAAGGTTAATAAAACCAAGGCTTATAGAAATATACGCCATTATACTTAAAAACGCTATTAGACCATGCTGGGCAACTTGGCCTGTAATTTTAGCTATTTTAATTGGTCCGCCCAATTGTGTGGAGTCACCTTTACCTCTAAACATTGATATAACGAAATCAAACGAAGCTTTTGTAACAAACCAAGTTTCTTTTACAGCATAAAATACAGCAGTCGCCGGTCCAAGTCGCTCTCTATTAAATTCGTTATTAAGTGGAGCAATTTTTATTCCTATAATCTTTTTATTTATTTTATTTCCTAAAGAATCTTCACTTTTAATTATCTCTGGTTTAACAGGCAGTACAATTTCTTGACTATTTCTTAAAACTTTAACCTTTATATTATCTGAAGTTGATGTGTTTATATAATTAGATACTTCTAAAATACTATTAACTTTGTTATCATTTATTGATAAAATGACATCTCCACTTTTTATACCTGAGATATAAGCTGGGCTATTTTTCTGAACTTCTTGGATTTGAGCTGGAGTAAAATCTTTTCCAGCGAACATATAAATAAAAGTAAAAATCAAAATAGCTAAAAGAAAATTGGCTAAAGGGCCAGCAGCTACGACTAGAGATCTTTGATAAACTGGTTTTGTAACAAATAATTTGTCCTGGTCTTTTTTGCTATACTGCTTTAATAGTTGCTCTTGTTCGGCTTGACTAAAAACATTTCTATCACCAAAAAACTTAACGTACCCTCCTAAAGGAATTGCACAAAATTTCCATCGTGTTCCAGATTTATCATTAAATCCAAATATTTCTTTTCCAAAACCAATGGAAAAATCTGTAACACCTACACCATAACGTTTAGCAAAATAATAATGTCCATATTCGTGAATAAAAACAACAACTGTTAATAAGACAAGAAAAGGAATTATAAAACTTAAAATTTCCATTCATTCACCTTACTAAAAATAAAATTTCTAAAAGCTATTAATCTTGCATTATTTTTTAAAGAAGCTGGATAAACAAAATGTGTTTCGGTTGGTTTTCCTGTTTCATTAGGCAAAACTTTAGTTATATTATTTATATTGTGAACTATATAGTCAGGTATTGCCGCAAGTCCAACACCACTTTGCACAGCTAAAAGTAAGCCATATACACTATTTACTTTCATAATGGATTTTCTCTTTTTTCCTTCTTTAGCACCAAGTTTTAAAACCCAGTCAGGATTATAAACTGGTGAAGGAGCTCCTTTGCCATAAGTAATAAACTTGTGTTTATCTAAATCTTTTAACGTTTTTGGATAACCATTTTTTTCTAAATATTCATTTGAGCCATAAATATGGTAATTAAAATTAACAAATTTTTTTTGAATCAAATTTAATTGTGTAGGTCTTCTCATTCTAATAGCTACATCAGCTTGACGCGTGCTTAAATCAAGTTCTTTGTCATCAAATATTAGTTCAATTTCTATTTTAGGATGAAGATCCATAAATTCTTTGATACGTGGAGTTAACCAAGTTGTTCCAAAACTTACTACTGTTGTAACTGTTAATTTACCATCCAACTTATCTTTATGACCGCTAAGATTAGACTCTACATCTTTTAATTTAGAGATTACCTCATGTGCAGATTTAAAAAGGTATTCACCATTATCTGTTAAAACTAGGCCTCTAGCATGTCTTTCAAATAGTTTTACTTTTAATTCATTTTCTAACGATTGTATTTGTCTGCTTATAGCTGATTGACTTAAATTTAGGATAGTAGAGGCTTTAGTAAAGCTTGTGGCTTCAGCAACAGTATGAAAAATCTTTAATTTATCCCAATCCATGAAAAATTTATTATAGTTTATTTGTTTGGATTTACTATAGCTCTTCCAAAATATTCACCTTTTAGAAGTTTAGGATACGTTTCTAAAAGCTCGTTAAATGAAAGCTCTTTTGTAAGAGATTTAAGTTTAGTAAAATCAATTAGCTTAGTAGCTTCATTCCATACAAATTCTCTTCTTGCAATTGAAGAACCTGAAGAATCAATTCCCCAAAGTTTTACTCCTCTAATAATAAATGGCATTACTGTAGTGTTAATTTTTATTCCACCTGCATTTCCACATGCCGCTACAATTGCACCAGGTTTTGTTTGAGCAAAAATTTTTGTTAAAGCAGCGCCACCTACAGTATCTACTACTCCGTCCCAAATACCTTTTTCTAATAGCTTGCTCTCACCCTCAAATTCTTTTCTATCTATAATGTTTTTTGCACCAAGATTTTTAAGGTAATCGTCTTTATCTTTTTTGCCGGTTACTGCATGAACATCATATCCCATTTTAGATAATATCATTACTGCAACACTTCCAACTCCACCTGTAGCTCCCGTTACAAGTACATCTTTTACTTTTTCTCCTAGCAACAAATCTTCTTTAGCTTTAACGGCAAAAGCACAAAGTAATGCGGTGAAACCTGCTGTTCCTAACATCATAGCTTTATGGCTATCTAATGCTTTTGGAGTTTTAATTAAGAAATTTGAATCAACTTTTGCATATTGTGAAAAGCCTCCAAAGTAAGCTTCTCCTACTCTAAAACCTGTCAATATAACATTATCATCTTTTTTAAATTTATCATCTTCACTTTCAATAACTGTTCCAGAAAAGTCAATTCCAGGCACAAATGGAAATTTTCTCACAATTCTTCCACCATCCTTCAAAATCATTGCATCTTTATAATTTAAACTTGAGTAATCTACTTTTACTAATACGTTTCCGTCTTTTAACTCGTTTAAGCTAATATCTTTAATGTCACGAGAAAAATTTTCGTTTTGATTATTTATTACAATTGCTTTGAATTTATCTGACATTTATTTTGCTATGTATCTAAGATACCTATTTTGAAAACTTAGATCTTCCTTAAAAGAACCTAGAAAATAATTTGTTATAGTTGTAGCTTTTTCTTTTTTAATTCCTCTCATTGTCATACACTGATGTGCTGCATCAATTGTGACAGCAACTCCTTTTGCATCTAGGGCGTTCATTAAAGTTTGAGCTATTTGCATAGTTAGTCTTTCTTGAGTTTGTAATCTTTTTGAAAAAATATCTACAGTTCTTGCGAGCTTACTCAATCCGACTACTTTTTTATTTGGAATATATGCTACGTGAGCAACTCCAATAATTGGTGCTATATGATGTTCGCAGTGACTTTCTAAAGTAATATTTTTTTCTACCACCATGTCGTCATATCCTTCAACATCACCAAATGTTTTTGATAGATACTCTTCAGCATTTTGATTATATCCTTTAAAATATTCTTTAAATGCTTTTACAGCTCTTTTAGGTGTTTCAAGAAGTCCTTCTCTACTTGGATCTTCTCCTATCCAAGTTAAAATCATTTTAAAAGCTTCCTCTGCCTGTTTATCTGTAACATCAGGTTTATTAGAGCTAGATTTATCTGAGTCTTTAACTAGTTTCATATTGCGATCATTTTTATAGGACATAATTCATTAATGCAAATTGCTATTTTGTCTTTTTTTCACTATTTTACGCCCATGTTTAAAAAAAGAGAAAGTATTTTT
>Ga0209335_10001023_pt1 | contig 33348 bp, 33 predicted proteins | sample COG_09_FD_184753 | JGI IMG/M metagenome (GOLD analysis project Ga0209335, IMG submission 184753) | Pelagic Microbial community sample from North Sea - COGITO 998_met_09 (SPAdes) (version 2) | ecosystem: Environmental > Aquatic > Marine > Neritic zone/Coastal water | place: Helgoland, sampling...
GCTTTTAGATAAACCCTTAACATTGAATAAAACCCTTACAGTTTTATTATCTTTAATTCTAATTCCCATCTCTGTAAATTTATTTACTAAAATTGCCTCTTATCAAATAATTTTATTTTATATTTTAGTATATACTTTATTAATTCTTTATCTATATAGGGTAAAAATTAAATGAGATTTTAATCATATTAACTCAACTCTATTAACTAATTATTCAAACATAACAAAAACTATTTATTAAATTTTAAATTTGTGAATTGTATTAAAAATTTTTTGATATTGCTTTTTTGAATTATGATTTTTAAAATTATTTAAAGCAAATTTTCTTGATTTATCTGAATATTTTTTTATCTGCAAATCGCTTATATTTTTTATAAACTTAATAAGCTTATTAATATCTGATATTCTAAAACTCTGGCCTAAGTTTTTTAACAATTCAGTTGCACCACCATTTTTAAAACTAATTACCAAATTTCCGGAAGATAAGGCTTCTAAAATTGTTAAGGGAAGGTTGTCAATTATAGATGTACATAAAAAAATATCTGATAAAGAATAAATTTCAGATACTTCATTATTTGATAAAAATTTAAAATGTTTATAATTTTCAAAATAATCCAAATTTTTATTCATGTTACCTATTGATAGAAAATAAAAATTATCATTCTTAGATAATTTGGTCAAAATTTTTTTGAAATAATGATATCCTTTTCTTTTATCATCTACATCCTGTGCTGAAAAAAGAATTATTTTTTTATTTAAAGGTAAATTATGTTTTTTTCTTAAATTAAATTTATTTCTAGGTTTAAAAACTTTAGTATCGATGGGATAGTATTTTGAAAGAAATATTTTTTTTTTTAAATGTGGATGTAAATCAACAATCTTATTTAACATCCATCTATTATGAGCAATAAAAAAAATATTTTTTTTATTAATTAAGTTTTTTTTCTTTTCCCAGCAAAACCTGTCTAAAAAACTTGATATATTGTTTTTTCTTTCAAAATAATGCTCAGTACTATTAAAGAACCACATGTCATGAAGGCTAATTACAATTTTTTCACTAAATCTATTTATTTCTGAAAGTGATATCATCGATCTATTTACCCAATGTAAATTAATTATATCTGGCTTATAAAATTTTATTTTTTTATATATAAAAGTATTAAAAATATTTAGAGATTGATGATATTTTCTTTTATTATAAATAAAAATTAAAGTTTTTTCAATAAGCCTTAAAATAAAAATTTGAATCTTGTTAAAGATATTATAAATGACAACAGATTTTTTATGCTTGCTATAGGCTGTTAAAAAAAAGAATTTTTTTTTTTTTAATGAACTAAAAATAGAATAGGCTGCCATAGCAGCACCACCTTTAAAATCACTAAAAGAAATAAAAACTACTCTCACTTCGTAAATAAATTAATATTTGTCTTATACCAATCACAAATAATTGAAATATCATTTATTAAATTTCTTTTGACTTTCCAGTTTAATTTTTTTAACTTACTGCAATTAATTTTGTAAATCTTATCATTAAACGGTCTGTCTTTAATAAATTTTATATTGGATTTAAAATCTTTATTTAAATTCTTAGCAATAATTTTAATTACATCTTTAACTTTGTAATATCTATCTGAAGATATATTGTAAATTTCGTTCAATTTACCATTTTCTATTATCTTAACCACACCATCGCAAAAATCATCAACTGAGAGATAATATCTATAATTGTTGCCGTTTCCATGAATTGGTATTTTTTTTTGGGTCAACAAACAAAAAATTGTCTTTGGAATTAATTTTTCAGGATACTGTCTAATGCCATAAATATTATTAGCTCTTAAAGTGGTTATATTCATATTATAAGATTTTATATATGAATTAACTATCATATCAGCAGCAGCTTTAGATGCAGAATATGGATTTGTAGGGTTTAAAAATTGCTTTTCTTTAAAAGGTATACCAGAATTTTCACCGTAAACTTCATCCGTACTTACATGAATAATTCTATTAACTTTTTTTTTTCTGCATGCTTCTAAAAAATAATGTGTTCCCAGAGTATTAGTTTTAGTAAAAATTAAAGAATTACCAAAAGAATTATCAACATGACTCTCCGCAGCTACATTTATTGCCAAATCAACATTTTGTAAATTTTTTTCAAGGACATTAAAATTTAATAAGTCATTTTTAATAAATTTTACATTTTTTTTTTTAATTAAATTTTGTATATATGATTTGTTAGCTGCATACGTAATTTTATCATATAAAATAAAATTACATTTTTTATATGTATGAAATAATTTTTCAGATAAATGTGAACCAATAAAACCTGCAGAACCTGTAATAAGAATTTTTTTAATCATAAGTTTTTTATTAATTATTTTATATTATTCATGATCTCAATATTTGATTAAATTTGAACATAAAAAAACGAGGGTTTGTTAATATTATTTTTAAAATATAAAATAATCTATATGGCCAAAGATAATTTTTTCCTTTAAAATGATTTTTAAATACATAGTTGTCTGCCTGTTGATTAATAAATTTTCCAGATTCATGGTTATAAGGTTTCTTCATTTTTTTTACTTTATAAGTTAAGTTATCATTTTTTAAATAAGTTCGAGTGGCATTCTTTCCATACCCTATGTTTTTCACTAAGTTAAATTTAGGTATTACAACTAATTTACCATGATACCACAAACAAAGATTCCAAGGATAGGCCCAACTATCTATCTTGTTCTTTTTTACATTATTAAAAATTTTCAACCAATAATTTTTTTCTATTTCTGTGTTAAATAAATTTTCAAAATATTTCGTTTTTTTCCAATCATTCCAAAAACCAATTTCTATATCATATAATTTCCATCTATTTCTCCAAGTTGCCCACCCCCAACAATGAGCATATTTTGAAAAATAATATGAATTTTTTATTTTAATACGATTATTTAAATAATTATTCCCCGAAATAGATCCAATTTTATCATCATTTTTAAATTTTTTTAAGCTCAATCTACAAAAATCAAAAAAATCTCTTGAAGGAATACAGTCGTCCTCAAGTATTATACCCTTTTCCTCGTATTTAAATAACCAACTAATTCCTTTTGAAACTGCTTTTTTGCAACCTAAATTCTTTTTTAGATAATTCTTTTTAATTTCACACTTCCAAGAAATACCTTCTATTATTTTTTTAACTTTATTGCATTTATCAATATCTAATTTGTAATTATCTCTTGGACCGTCAGAAAATATATAAATTTTTTTAGGTTTAAAATGACTCAATCTTTTTATCAGTATTTGCGTTTCGTGAGGTCTATTAAAAACTAGTAAAAGTGTAGGTATATTCATTTGTTTAAATAAGAACATGTAGTTATAAACATATTGTCCAGTAATAAATTCTTTTTAATTCATATTAACTATAGTTAAATTTAATAATTTCGACACTTTAAACCTAGCTTTATACAATAATCATAAATATTTTTAGCAGACAATGAAATTCTAGTTTTTTTTTTAATCAATTTATTAGACATGGAAAAACTTTGATATTTATTATTTTTTCCATTGAAAGTAACTTGTCCATTTTTAAATCCGTAGATAATTTTTTCAGTTAGATCTTTAACTTTAATTTTTGTACCTGAGCATAAATTATAAGTTCCTGTTACATTTTTTAACATCAATCTATCTAAAGATTTTCCATAATAACCTGGTGTAATAAAATCTTTATATGTATTTTTATTAAAATCAAAAACTATCTTTTTATTTTTTTGTAAATTTTTTAACAACATGTGAACGAATAACTCTCTTTTTTTTTTTTTATTGTGGTAATCTAAACTAAAGTATAATACTGTAGATACTCTCAATATTAAATGCTTCTTAGGAAAAATTTCTCTTATTTTTTTTTCTGTAATTAATTTATTTTTTCCATAAATAGACTTTGGCTTTAGCTTTAATTCTTCTTTAAATTTAGACGTGATACCCGAATACACAAATCTGCTTGATAAAAAAATATAAGTCATTTTATATTTGCTTACTAGTTTAGATAGTTTTAAATCAAAATCATATTTTTTATCATAACTATTATTTTGTAGCTTGCTATTATATGAAAAATTTAACACATGGGTAAAATTTTTAAAATTTATTTTATTTAAGTCATGTCTAGAATGTACTTGGATTTTTTTAATTTTAGTGTTTTCTAAAAATAATTTACAAAGAATACTATTTTTTCCAATAATCAATAAATTCACCTTAAATTTTTCCCCAAAATAAAACTTGCTAGTTTAAATCAAATTTTTAAAAATTAAAAATTTTTATATAAATGTTTATAATATTAGTTTTTACTAGTATCTTCACTTTTTCATTTAAACAAATAAAAAATTCGATGTTTTAAAAATATTTATGCTGACCTCTCTAATGCCACAAATATTATAAATATAATAAACTCTCTTAATTAAGAGTTTAACAGACTTTCAGTTACAGACTGAGATCCTTTGTTATTAAAAAATGTAGAAATATATATAATTTTTGAAATCTATAAAATTATTATTAAGTTTGAATAATATTGATATTATTCAAATTTTAACTAGTAATACATAAAAAATGTTCAATAAACATTATAATAAAAAATATTTTAAGTGGCAATCACAAATTGGAGAGTTTGGTGGAAAAGCTAATTTATTAAAGTTTAATAATTTGCTTAAGCCTGGTCAGAAAATTTTAGATTTTGGGTGTGGAGGTGGGTACCTCTTAAAAAATATTAAAGAAACAAACACTAAGCTTTTTGGAGTTGAGGTAAACAAGGAGGCAAAAAATATTGCAAAAACTAATGGGGTTAAGGTTTTTTCAAATAGTAACTTACTGCCAGCTAACTATTTTGATTTAATAATTTCCAATCATGCCCTTGAACATACAGACAACCCTTTGCTTGAATTAAAAAATCTTCACAAATCTTTGAAGAAAAATGGTCATATCTGCATCGTTGTCCCTCTTGATAACAAAAGTTACTCTTATAAAAAAAACGATATAAATTTTCATTTTTTTTCGTGGTCACCAATGAATCTTGGAAATATTCTCACAAGAGCTGGTTTTGATGTAATTGAAAGCTCTATATTTTTTTATAAATGGCCTCCTTATTATTTTTTTATAAAAAAAATAATGCCTTGGTTTTTTTTTAACCTCTTATGCAGAATATATTCTAGAATAGATACAAGATCATACCAAACAAGATGTTTGGCAAAAAAATAATTTACAAAATGATTAGAGCTAAACTAATATCTTCTTAAAAATGATAGGAAAGACTATTTAGATTAAGTAAAGACAATATAGTATATTAATTTACAGTCTTTATACCTCACTAACATTACCAGCATCAACTTCTAAGACTTTATTAAAACAATCTTTAAAATAAGCCAAATCATGTGTAACCATAATTATGGTTCTATCATTCTTATTGGTTAAAATTACCTTCCTAAGTAACTCGGTATTAATCATATCTAAAGCTGAGTTTGGTTCATCTAAAATGATTATTTCATTATTTTTATATAAAGCTCTTGCTAAGGAAATCATCTGTTTTTGGCCACCTGATAGATTTGTCCCATTATCATTTATTTTAGTTTCCAGCTTATGGGGCAATTTTAAAAAGAACTTTTCAAGATTTAAAGATTTTACTATTTTTTCATATCTTAAATTATTTATTGTAATCTCTTGATTTAAAATAATATTTTTTTTAATTGTATCATTTAATAAAAAAATATTTTGTTGAACATAGCTTAATTTTTCATGCCAAAAATGATTATTAGAATAAAGGTCAAACTTGTTGTCTATGAGGATTTTTCCCTCTGTAGGTTGAATTAACGCTGAGATTAAATTTAACAAAGTGCTTTTACCAGAGGCGTTTTTACCAATAATAGCAACACAATCTCCTTTAAAGATTTTTAAATTAATTTTATTTAAAGTTTGTGATTTGTTATCGTAGCTGAAACTAACATTGTTAAATTCTATAAAATTTTTTAGTTGAAAATGATTATTATGTTTATTTTCTTGATCATAAAAAGATAATTTTTTTAATAGATTAAGTACAATTTCATATGAGGGATAATTGAATTTAATATCTTGTGCAGAACCAACTATTCTACTGAATGAAGTTACTAATTTAAATGTAGCAAATACATACAATCCAAATATAGGAATTAAATTAGCAACGTCAAATTTCATGAAAACAAAATAAAGCAACGCTAAGGAAATTGACATTACGCCAATTAGTTCCAGCCAATATTTTTGTACACTATTTAAAAAATCTATATTAGATCTTGTTCTGTACCACTCATCATTTGACTTCTTAAATGAGTTTACAAAGTTTTCTCGCAATTCATATATAATTAAATCTTTAATGCCTCTCAATCCTTCTATAATTAAATTCTGAATTTTTCCCAGAGATTCTAAATTGATATAAGACCAGTTCTTAATTTTGTCTTTAACTATTCTGAAATACAGAAAAATGACAAAAGAAAAGTTAATAAAGCAGAACAAAAATATTTTATAGTTAATGTATATTAAGATAAAACATATTGTTAAAAAATAAATTTTTTTATAACCTGATTACATTATCATAGTTTTCAACTTCATTTATTCTATGTGTAATTTGGATAATAGTAATATTTTTTTTATTCAAATTATTTAATATTTTCTTTTCAGTAAGTGTGTCTAACGCACTTGTAGACTCGTCTAGTGTTAAAATTTCTCTATTTTTAAATAATGCTCTAGCTATACCAATTCTTTGTTTTTGGCCACCAGATAAAAATACTCCATCTTCTCCAACTATAGTTTCATATTTGTTTGGAAGAGTTTCAATAAAATCGTGTACTTCAGCTAACTTAGCAGCTTCAATGACTTTACTTAAATCAATTTTATCATTTTCAAAATTAAAAATAATGTTGTTTTTAATTGTGTTATCAAACAAAAACGTCTCTTGCGGAACATGTGAAATTTTATTCTGCCAATTTTTCATATTCTCATGGTTAATTTTATGATCATCAACCTCTAGTTTTCCTTGTATGGGAATAAGTAAACCCATTATTACATCTAATAATGTAGTTTTACCAGATCCTGTTTTTCCAATTATTGCTACAGATGTACCTTTCTTTATCTCAAAATCTAAAGATTTTATTATTTCAGAATTATTTCTATCATACTTAAAACTAATATTTTTTAGTTTAATTAGACTCTTAAATTCAAAATCTTTATCATTAATTTCTTGTTTATATTGAAAATCTTTTTTAATTTCAATTTCATTTAAAATTAAATTAATTTCTTTAATAAATTCAGAATAATTTAGTAGTGATGTAAAGCTAATATAAATTGAATTTATTTGAGGCAATGCTCTTTGGGCAGAAAATGCTAGAATTGCTACTAAAGATATAATTGTAATAGGCTCATAATCTAAATTTGTACTTAAAAAATAAATTATTAATGATAATGAAATAATACCAACAGTTTCAACGAAAAATCTAGGGGAAGTCATTATAAACTGACTTTTATATTGAGCAATTCTATAGTCTTTATCTTGTTTTTTAAAAATTTCAAAAAAAATATTCCCTGCATTAAATAAAATTAGTTGTTTAATAGTACCATAAGTTTCTTTTACATGTTTTATTCTTGCGAAACTAGATTTAGATAAAATTTTACTATTAATTTTTAATTTTTTCTTAACAAAAAAACCTATTAAAAAATATATAATTGTTACTAATAAGATTATTAGTAACGAAATCTTTGTGTCAACAATTAAAAGTAAAACTAAAATTCCTATAATCATTATTAATGATGTGCAGCCATTTAAAAAATTAAAAAAAACTCCAGAGATAGAGTCCATTTTATCAGTAACTAGTGAAACAAATTCAGCAGAATTTTTTTTTTTAAAGGTATTATAATCTGTTTCTATAAGTTTTTTATAAATTTGTGCAGAGATATCTATTGGGATTGTTTTAGAAAGTTTAATAATTCTTTTTAATACAAAAACTTTAAATAAATTTGAGATTGCAACTAAAAATATAAATAGTATTGTAAATAATAATTTAAAATTATCTTTATCAAAAATCTTTGTATCAAAAAAATTGTTTAAAAATTTAATATCCATTAATTTTTCAGGAGAAAATATGACATTTACAAAGGGTATTAGTGAACCTATGCTTATTACTTCTAACATTGAAGCTATGGTCATAAGAAAAACAGAAAGATAAATTCTTACTTTATCTTTTTTTTTTAAAAAACTTAATAGAGTAAAAAAATCTTTTAAAATGTTTTTTTTCATTTATTTTTAATATTGCACATATGTTTAACACTATACCTGTATTTCCAACCAATTAATTTTTGTATTTTTTTTGCACAAGCAAAAATTACTGGCACCTCTCCAGGTCTTTTTTTTTATAATTTATATTTATTTTTAAATGATTTACTTCTTCAAATTTTTTAATTATCTCCAATACAGATAAGCCATTACCTGTACCTACGTTAAAAATTTCGAATTTTTTTTTTTTTAAAGATTTAATCGTTTGAATATGAGCTTCAACTAAGTCCAAAATATGGATATAATCTCTAATAGCTGTCCCATCTTTTGTTGGATAATTATTGCCATAAATAGGTAAATATTTAATTTTACCAATACAAAAATTTAAAATTCTAGGAAATAAATTATTTGGAAATTTTGGTCCATCACTTGAAATATAAAGTTTTTGTGGTTGAATTTTTAAAATAGCATTAAGAGATTTTTTTGTACAATTATATCTATTATAAGATAATAGTAAAATTGGTATTTTAAACATTTAAATTATATTTATTATTTTTTCTATTTATGATAATAATTTTTATTTACTTTAATCATTTTTAAAATTATTTTTAAATAAAACTTCAGCTACATCAAATTGTTTTTGATCATCTACATCGATATTTTCAGGAAAATCTAAAATCAAAGGAAAAAATTTATTAGCAACTATTCTTCCATTATTTCTCATATATAAAGTATCAATAATATTTATTGAAAAATTTAGTGAATAGTATTTTTTTAAATCCTGAGAACGAGGATGGTTATTAGGATTATAATTTATTGCCTTTGTCTTATACCACAAGTACTCTTGAACAAGATTTACTGTAGCTAAACATTTATAATTTTTTAAATTATTTGAAAATAATCTTAAAGATTTTTTTAAAGTTGAATCTTTTAATAATGGTGATGTAACATGTAAATAACATACAAATTTTGTTTTTACTTTTGTTGCCAAATATTTATAAACTTCTTTCATTGGTGTAGTGTTTCTTGCTAATTTCGGGGGTCTTAAATCTAATTCTAGATTGTATTTTTTTCCAATATGTAGTGATTTTTTACAGTCAGAACTAAGAAAAATATTTGGATTTTTGAAAACTCTTTTAATCTGTTTTATTTTTAATTCTAATAAATTGCTATTTGCAAAGGTTCTAATATTTTTATTTTTAACCCTAAGACTTCCTTTCCTCACTGCAATTACGAAGGTAATCTTTTTAATATTAAATTTGTCCACCATCTGAATTAAGTGATATTCCATTAATATAACTAGACAACGAAGATAGTAGAAATATAATATTATAGGATTGTTCTTCTGTGTTAGCTAATCTATTTAAAGGTATTTGTTTTGATAATGAATTTATTTGTTTTTGATTCATTGAGTTTTTTAACATTTGTGTAAATGTCTGACTAGGACTTAATGCATTAATCCTTATTTTTTCCCTTCCAAGATCTTGTGATAATTGTCTGACTAATCCAATTAATGCAGCTTTACTTGATACGTAGTGAGCACCACTAACAACACTTTTTCTATGACCAGCAATTGAAGAAACAAGAACTATTGAGGCTTCTTTTGATTTTTTCAAATTATTTTTAAGATGTTTTATTATTAAAAAAGAGGACGTGAGGTTAACTGAATAGACGTTATTCCATTCCTGAAGAGATATTTTGTCTATTTTTCTTATAAAATTAACTCCCGCACAATGAACCACACCATCTATTTTTTTATATTTTTTTTTTATTTTACTAAGTATTTTTTCAAGTTTAACGCTATTAGATAAATCACACTTATATAAATGGCTATTGGTTATGTTTGTATTTTTTCTACCAATCAAAATTAATTTTGCCCCAAGAGATACTAGGTGATTAGCAGTTTCTAATCCAATTCCTTTGCTATATCCTGTTAGCACTATTGTTTTTTTTGTAAAATCTAATTTATTAAGAACTTTTTCTTTTAACTTTTTCACTTGTAGACATGCATTACATCTGGAACTGTTATTGCCAGTCTTAGACCAGGTTCATCTCCAATGCATGTTATTTGATGCAAAGTATTTGCTTTAACATTTATTATTGAGCCTTCTTCAACTATTTTTTCACCTTCTTTATCTATAAACCACTTCCACTTACCTTTAACTATATACCATGCTTCTGCTGCATTTGGATGAAGGTGCATCCTATTTCCTTCACCTGGCATTTGTTGAATTAATACTCCACCAAAATCTTTGTTATAAGTTACTCTTGTAGCCCAAGAATTATTAGATCCCAATTTAAGTTCAATGTCTTTTATTGAAACACTTGATTTATTCTGAAAATTAGTCAAATCGATATTTTTAACACCATCATCTTTTAAGACTGAATTTACATCATCATCTTTTTTTGTCATAAATATTTTTTAGCTTAATTTTTTTTGTTTTGCAAATAATTTTTATTACTTTTCGTTATTAAAAACTTCTAATAAACCTTCACCCAAATCTTTAAATTGTGTCGGAACTAACTTAACCGAATTATCTGGTGTAAACCTATATGGTGTCATTCCATAATGATCTAAAGTTTTTGTATTTTTATAAATTACTTTTTTTTTAATTCTTGAAATTTCAAATAAAATGCTAAATAGATTATCAACAGTCAAAGATTGTTGTCCAGAGATTGTGAAAACATTATTTTTATTAGAATTAATAATATCTACAGAAAGCTTCGCTGCATCTTTAATATAAATATAATCTCTGATTTCATTTCCATTACCTTTGTAAGTAACTTTTTTTTTTTCCAAAATTTCGCGAACAAATTTTTTTATACCATTCCAATTCTGGGCTCTTGGTCCATATAATGACCCATATCTTAGCATCTTATAATTAAAATTTGATTGAGATGAAAATTCTTTCACCAATATCTCTGCACATTGTTTAGTTGCTCGATAAAATGAGCCATAATCATTATAAACATAAAGTGATGAGGCATAAATGAACTTTTTAATTTTAGACTTGGAACAACAATTTAAAATTTTTGATAGATTTAAAATATTTTGATTTATAGTATCTAAAGGATTAATCTTACTTTCACCAATATCTGCAATATCAGCAAAATAATATACTACTTCATTTTTTTTAATTTCATCAAAAATTCTATTTTTATTTTTAGTGTCATAAACAATACCACTTTGATTTTTCTTTAAATAGGGTGATTTTTTTTTATCGTATATGCTTACAATATAATTTCTATTAGAAAGTTCGTCAGCCACGTGACTTCCTAAAAATCCTGCACCACCTATAACTAATACTTTTTTTTTCATTTTACAAAATTTTCAGTTACTAAAAAAGTTTCATTTTGAGCTTATCAATATAGCAGTGTATATCTACAATTTTTTCTTCTTTAAATTTAAAGAATATAATAATAAATTTTTATACCAAATCCAACTGTCCTAAAAAACTTTATCTCATTTTTCTGTATGTTTCTTAATAATTTTTACTGTAGATGTAACATATATTTCCAGCAAAATAACATCTTTAAATACTAAAATATTCATTTTAATCTTTGTAGAAGGTGTTTTGTTAAATTTTTTAAAGGGTAAGTTTCATCAAAATTAAAGAATCTTAGATGCCTTGAATACACAACTGTATCCAAAAAATATTTTTGATTTGTTTCTATAAATTCAATTATATCCTGAAAAACCTTATCTTTATCTTTACTTAAAAGTTCTTTAATATTACTTTTCAAATTTTGATGATCAAAAACCGTAGAAACACTTTTACATTTTGATAACCAAGTGTCTGAAAAAGTAATTCCAGGTATTCCTTTTAACAAACCTTGCCATGTAACAGAGCCTGACACTGAAACAGTTATTTTCGCATTATCTAAAAGACTTTGATAATCGTGATTTCTGCTTACCACAATAACATTTTTTATTTTATCAATTTTTTTCAGATAAAATTCATCTCTATAAAAATCATTTCTTAAGTCACTATAATATTGCTTTGGATGATCTTTCACAATAATCTTAGTATCATTATCAATTTCTTTTGATAAAAGTCTTATAGCAAGATATTGTTTATCAAAATTACCACCCTCAGGTAAAGTAGATCTTTCAGGTTGAAAATGTAATGGAAAAAAAATATATTTTATTTTAGATAATCCTTCTATATTTTTTGGAAACTTTTCGTCAATTTTTTCAAGTTTTTTTAATTTCGTTTTGTAATTTTTTCTTAATTTAAAATATTTTAATCTACTTAAATCTCTTTGTCTTGAAAATGTGCTGTTTGCAAAAGAATTTTTTGTTGCTCCCAATGATTGTAATTTAGGTAATTTAATTAAGCTATAAATTATTGACAAATAATGACGTAAATTTTTCCCAATTAACTTATTTATTTTAGGTTTTTTAATATAATCTTCTGGCCACATCCCATCTATCTGACCCTTGGCAAACTCACGGTCTTTTAAAACCTTAATCTTATCTTGAGTGCCTTTTTTATCCTGGAAAATATTAATTGAATTATCTAGATAATTAAAATCATAGTTAAGTAATTGTGGTCTAAAATCTTCAGCAATATAAGAAACTCCGCCTATGCTAGTTCTTCTTAAAATTAATGTTTTTAAATTTAATATTTTAGAAACATAAAAAAGTGTTAAATCCCATGGCATATGGGGAACATTATCAAATATTACAAAACTAATATCTTTATTGCTCAAAAAAAAAGACTTGTAGTAGGAAGATAGTTCCCAGAAATATTCTTCATTTTGAACATTTGATGTTGGTGTTGGTGTTATCCTGTCTAAAGATTTAAGAACCATTAATGATCCTTCTTCTAACTTTGAAATTTCTTCATGATTTAAAGAACTTTGATCTAAATCAACAAAAGCTTTATGAAAAAACTTTACATCATATAAAAATGTACAATCAATAAAATTTAATTTTGATAATTCATCATTTTGAGAGGGTTTTTTAATATCAAATATGTAATTAAATTTATCTGGTTTTATTCTCAGTAGTTGTCTAGTTAGATTTTCTAAATAACTGTCACTAAGAAAATTTACTAAGAGAGATTTCATTTTTTATAAAAAATAGTTAATACAATATAGCATTTCAAATTTTATTTGTTGACTTAATTAAAAGAAAAATTTTTAAAATTTTTAATCCAGGTTTGATATTTTGTAGAAACATATAAAAGTTTTTCAAAAGATTCTCTGTTTTCTTCCTCAAAAGTCTTTTTTATATACTCTCTATAATTTAAGTCAGCTTCTTCATATGACATATTTTCAGCTTTATTATCCTTAATAATTTTGTTGCCATATCTTTCATATACTTTTCTTTTAAATCCTTGATTTAGAATTTTTCTTGGTACATTCTGATTTTTAAGTTCTTGCTTTAAATTTTTAGAGTATTTTTGTTCTAGAAAATTAAGAATTTCATTGATCCAGTTGTCAGGATTTATAACAAATTTCTCAAAAGGCAATAGAATTAATTTTGAATTATGTGTATTAATTTTTTCAAAATCCAAATTAAAGTAGAAATTATAAATCCGTTCTAAATAGTCTACGCAAATCTTATTTATATTTTGAATATTATTAAAGTTTATTAATTCATCTTTATTTGAGTAAAAATCAAAAAATAATGATTTTTCATCATTAGATTCAAGGACATATGTAAAAAATTTTTTTGGGTTATTTATATAAACTTCTTTAAATAATATTTTTATCTGCTCAAACATGTAAACAGGATCTCTTACTGTTTCAATAAATAGACATCTACCGGATAAAGACTCTAATATTTCCTCAATAAAAAAAGTTAAATGAGTGGTTGTAAAGTTAATAATAGGTTTTTTTTCTTCTATTATTTTTGGTAGATAATTATCCCCCTTTTTAAATAATCTACTAAAGTATTTAATAAAATCCTTTGTATTAAGTACTGATGAAATATCTCCTTTCCTAAAATTTGTATTTCTTGACATCATTTGATTGTAAATTGTGTGATCACAATATTGCTTAATAAATTCTTGAAAGGCGTGTTTGGATACATCATTAGAATATAATAAGCTACCCATCCATTCAATTTCATACGGAAAAATTATACTTTCTGCATTATTTATTGATGAAATAATTGGTGATAGCATAGTCTTACCAGATGCATTAAATCCATTTATAAAGACAACTTTATTATTAAATGTGTCTAATTTTTTTATTTTACGATTTAGTTGTTGATTTAGGGAATCATCACTTTTTGAAAATTTAAAGACCATTTAAAAAATATGTTTTTTATTTAAAAATTTAGAATTAAATTTTATTTTTGAAATTATATTCACAATTCTTTTTCCAGTATTTTTTTTGAAATATGGATTAGCTGCATATTTTAATTTTTTTCTAAATTGTTTATTTTCAAAAGTATACTCTATAGCATTTAATATTTTTTTAAAATCACATTTAACACTTTTTACATTTTGTGGTTTTAATCTTCCACTTTGTCTCTCACCTATATTTATTGCTGGACATTTAAATCTTATACACTCTTTAATTCCTGCAGAAGAATTACCAACCAAAATTACCCTATTATCTTTAGCCAAATTCAAGAGTGAGTAAAAGTAATTATTTCCAAGTGATCTTTTTAAAATAAAATTTTTTTTATTTAAATTTTTTTTTATTAAATTGAGTTTTTGAATAATAACATTTGAACCATAATCATTATTCGGATAAGTTGCAATTACAGTGTAATTTTTATTTGAGTAATATGTAATTACTTTTTTAATTACGTCCATGTCTTTTTTGATTTTATCTAAATTAGTACCAAAAGAGTGAAATGTAACAATAATAATTCTATTATTATTAAATCTAAAATTTTTATTTAGAATATTTTTACTAACTAATTTTTGTTTTTTTATTAAATCATTTGATGCTAATCCAACATTAAAAATTCTAGATCTTTCCTCTCCCATTTTTATTAAATTTTTGTAAGAATTTATATTTGTCACAAAATGTAAATGTGAGAGTTTTGATATAGCATGTCTTACATTATCATCTAATGCTCCACCTTCGGTCAAATCACCACCCTCAATATGAATTGTAGGAATGTTCATCTGGCTAGATGCAATGCAAGCTCCAAATGTCTCAAATCTATCTGCATTGACTATAAGAGCATCTGGTTTTATTTTTTTTAAAAAAAAACAAATTTTATTTATTAATTCAGAAATTATAATTGGTGTATATGTTAAATTTTTAATTTTCGTATTTTTTAATTTTATTAAATGGGAAATTTTAAATTTATCTTTCTTGATTTCGTTAATAGTTTTTCCAAATTTTTTTTCTAAGTGAGATCCAGATACAATCAAATAATAATTTGTGTTACTATTATCTTTTAAAGCTTGTAAAATTGGCTTTTGTAATCCGTATTCTGCTCTGTTACCGGTAAAAATTGCGATTTTTTTTTTCATAGAAGATTTTTAATTTCTGACAAAATTTTTATCTTAGGACTCCATCCAAAATTTTTACTTGCTTTTTTTATATCTAATACTTTTCTCGAAAATTCAAATTTTTTTTCTATAGAAATTATCTTTTTTTTTTTATTATTTTTTTTAAGTATAGCTTTTGCTAGATCATAAATTTTAATTCCATTTCCTGATCCAACATTATATATCCCACTTTTAGGTTTTTTTATTATTTTAAAAATTAATTTGAGTAGATCATCAACATGAAGAAAATCTCTTACTGGAAACTTATTCTGTATTACAATTTCCTTTTTTTTAAGTTGTTTTAAGACTGCAGTAATAACATTTCTATTTTGCATATTTTTTCCAATGACATTAGTCAAACGGAGTATTATTCCATTATTCTTTTTTACAATTTTTTCACACTCAATTTTATTTCTAGAATATAATGAGTTTGGATATATCTTGTAATTTTCTTTAATATTGCCTTTATGCTTATCAGAATACATTGATGCTGAGGAAAAATAAATTAATCTATCTTTATATAAATTTGAAAGTTTTTTTATAGTGTTTTTGTATTTATGAATTTCATTTTCTTTATATAAATTGTACAAAAGGCTATTCGCATCCTCTGATAAATAAATCAAGAAATCGTATTTTTTTTTAATTTTTGAATAATCTTTTATTAAGCAATAATTTTTTTTTTTTCGTGAATATGGAACCGCAATAATTTTTTTTTGCTTTTTTAAAAATTTGATTAAATGTTTTCCAATAAATCCACTCGATCCTGTAATGGCAACTTTGATCATTAATTAAATTTTATATTTAGATGTATCTTTAAAAAGACTAGAATTATTTCTATACCACTCAATAGTTTTTTTTAATCCTTTTTTAAAATTCTTTCTTCCTGAATATTGTGGTGACCAATTTAATAATCTTTTTGCTTTAAGGTTTGATGAATATAGTCTTAAAACCTCACTTTTGTTTGGCCTTAATCTTTTTGAATCAATTGAAATTTGAATTTTTTTTTTCAAAATTTTGAATACTGTTTCAGCTATTTTTTTTATTGAAATTTCAAAATTACTTCCAATATTAATTGTCTCACCAATGCATTTTTTTGATTTTAAAGCTTTTTCAAATGCAATAGCTGTATCCAAAACATAAGTATAGTCTCTTGTTGATTTTATTTCTCCTAGCCTAATTTTCTTAACATTTTCTTTTATAGATTGAGATATAATTGTTGGTATGACTGCTCTTGTTGATTGTCTCGGACCAAAAATATTAAATGGCCTAAGTATAACAAGTGGTAAATTAAAAGAATAATTATAAGACATAGCTAAAGCATCACATGAAAATTTAGATGCCGCATATGGAGACTGAGGATTAATTGGATGATCCTCTGTCATTGGAACAAATTTTGCTGTCCCATAAACTTCACTTGTTGAAGTTTGAATAAATTTCTTGATTTTTTTTTTTCTTGCAATCTCTAAAAGATTTAAAGTTCCCGTAACATTAGTATCAAAATAACTTCTTGATGCCTCATATGAATATGGAATTCCTATTAACGCTGCTAAATTAATTATATAATCATCATTCTTTATTTTGCTTTCTAAAAACTCTTTATCTCTTATATCGCCATGAATAATTGAAACATTTTTAATTATTTTTTTATCTAAGTTTTCCAACCATCCTTTGGATTGAAAAGAGTTATATTGAACTAATGCACAAATTTTATATTTTTTTTTAACCAAATACTCAACTAGATTACTTCCAAAAAAACCTTCTGCCCCAGTTATAAAAACTCTATTTTTTTTCATATTTTTTTATACTTTTTAAAGCTAATTTCCAATCATTTGGATAATCTATATCTAATGCTTCTTCCTTGTCATTACTAATCATTGGAATTGTTCTCTCTGATATAAAAGATTTAAATTTTTCTAATTCTTTAACAGGAGTAATGAATATTAAACCATTAGGACAAAACATATTAATTTCTTTTTGATTTTTATCTTTTAGAATTATCTTATTCTTAGTATAACTTACACTAATAACTGAACGCAAACCATTATACTTTTTAAATATTTTAAAAGCATCATTTACTGTCTTTAACTTTCTAAAAGGAGAAGTTGGTTGAAATAAAGCTATAGCATCTACTTTTTTAATGTATTTATTATACCAAGTATATGCGTGTTTTACAGTTTCGAAAGATGATGAGGAAGATTTTGAGTATTTTGAAGGTCTCAACCAAGGTGCTAAAATTAAATTTTGTTTCGCTAATTCTAATGCCCTTTTATCATCTGTTGTTATCATTACATCATTTAAAAATTTAACCTTTTTAACAATATCAAAAGTATATTGAATTAACGGTTTTGATCCTAACATTTTAACATTTTTTCCCTTTATCCTTTTTGAATTTTTTCTTGCAGTAATAATTCCTAAAATTTTCATATTGAAAAAAAATTTTTATATATTTCTAATCCTTGAGATGAGCTTTTTTCTGGGTGGAATTGAAAAGAAAATATATTTTCTTTAATTGTTGAGGATATAAATTTGTTTCCTTTATAAGATGAATATATATTTAGTGTGTTTTGGTCTTCATCTACACAATGGAAGGAGTGAACAAAATAGAATTTTGAGTTTTCACTTATATTAGAAAAAATTTTTTCTTTTTTATTTTCATCATCTAGCATAATGGAATTCCACCCAATATGAGGTATAATTAGATTTTTAGAAGAAAATTTTAAGACTTTACCTTTAAATATCTCAAAACCTTTTTGAGTAAAATTGTCCTCCTCACTTTTTTCATAAAGAAGTTGCATACCCAAGCAAATTCCCATGAACGGTCTTTTTTTTTCTAAAAAATTTAATATTGTTGATCTCAAATATTCAATCTTTTTCATAGCAAATCCAAAATGTCCAACTCCTGGCATTATTAACCTATCAGCTTCTAAAATTTTTTTTTGATCAGATGAAATTTCAGCATCAAACCCTAAATATTCAACAGCTCTTTTTACACTTAATAAATTTCCAGAGTTATAATCTATAATAATTGTCTTTTTTTTCATTAATTTTATATTCTCAAATCATTTACTTTTTTTTTATTATAGTGCAAAACACTTGCAACACAAACCGCACTACAATCAACTATTTTTTGAATTTCCAGAATATTTTCCTTGCTACTTATTCCTCCAGAAATTATTAAGGGTTTTTTAATATTTAATAATTTTATTTTCTTTAAAAGCTCTAAATCAAAACCTTTTTCTGTACCTTCTCGATCAACAGATGTAATACATATTTCTCCAGCACCTTTGGTTATTCCTTCCTTAATCCATTCATTAACTGTCACTTTTGAATTTTCTCTTCCAGAATTATAAAAAGCATACCAATCTCCATTAATTTTTTTTGCTTCAATTGAAAGTACAACTGAAGATGATCCAATTTGATTTGCTAAATTTGATATTAATTCTTTGTTTGAAAATGTTGAACTATTAAGCAGAACTTTATCTGCTCCATTTTCTAACAGTTTTGTTGCATCAGAAACACTTCTAACTCCTCCACCTACTGTTATTGGAATAAATATGTCTTTTGTAATGTTATGTATAATTTCAAATAAGTTATTTCTTCCATATAAACTTGCTACCAGATCCATAAAAAGTAATTCATCTGCTCCTTGAGCCACATATTTTCTAGCAAATTCATTTGGATTTCCAATTTTTCTTAAACCCTCTAGACAAACAGTTTTAATAAGATTTTCATTTTTAACGTCTAATCTAGCAATAAGCCTCATTTTTATAGTATAAATCTGTTTTAAGAATTTAAAGTTATTTAATTATTTATTATTAATTACTCAAAGGTATATAAACCATTATGGTAAAATTAAAATATTTCAACAAAAAAATATAATTAAACCCTCTGATTTATATAAATTAAAAAATAAAGAATTACCAAACAACAAAATTTGTATTACTTTTGAGCATTGCTTGAAATCACAATATAATTTTGTACTACCAATCATGAGGTAGAAAAACGTCTATGCCCAAAATTTTATTAATTTTATAAATAATAATTCTTAAAAATTTTCTTAATTTTAACATTGTTACTAATATAATAATTTTTTCTCTAATAATTTTTGATACGTTACTAAATTTTTTTACTCTTTCACCATTAAAATAGTATCTAAAAAATTTATCATGTCTTATGTATTTAAATTTGTATTCTCCTTTGTGTCTCTCATGGTAAGCATATTTTAATGCATTAATTTTGGGAAGTGGTTTAATACTTTGATCAAATAAAAGATTAAGCAATGATTTGTAGTTACGTGGTTCATAAACACAATTCAGGTCCTCATAATAAGCTGGACCTAGCAAAATTGATACTTTTCCATAAAAAGTAGCTTCACAACCGGTCGTTGAACCAAATGAAATAACTCTATCAGCGCTATGCATTAGTAAATAAGAGTTCATTTTATTTTTATAGTCATAATGAACGGCTTTTTGATATTTTTTAATTAAGTAGTTTATTTTTTTTTTTTCTTCTGGGCCAGCTGTGGAAGTGTGCGGGTGCCAACGAACGTAAATATCATAAACATTATATATTTTTTTATCAGATAAAATTTTTTCTAAATATTTATAATGATCTAATTCAACACCATGTTTGTATCTAAAATGACGACCAAGGAACAAAAATTCCCAATAAGAGCTGGTAAATATGACTAATTTTTTTTTTGTACTTTTAGGAGTAAAATTTATTTTATTATCAAAAAAATCTTTGAAGTAAAGCATACCAAAGCTTTTGCTCCCTCCATATCTCATATAATGAAAGAATAATTCTGCCTCCTTTTTATATTTGGATAATTTATTTTTATTCTGTGCATACAGATATTTAATTCTTTTTTTTGAGAAATTTAAATCATGAGTTCCAAGGGTTGGTTGTTTCATGTAAGTTGCAGAAGTTCCCCCTGATAGATATGAGAAATATTTTTTACCTAAGAATTTTGCAGCATAAAGTATTGGTCCATCAGAATGTCTTCTTCCATTCCATACATACACAACATCTATATTGTTCTCCTTCATTACTTTTACAGATCTCTCAAATAAAGCAATAGAATTATTAGCAAGTTGCATTAATTTATTTCTGATTTTTTTAAAGTCTGTATAAAAATCTCTATCAAAATCTGTGTGGGTTGACATAGATAGCTCACCTACGGGTAAAATTTTTTTATACTTAAAATTTAAAAATTTTTTAAGATTTTTAAAATGTTTATTTATATATTTTTTCTTTTCTAAATTTAACTGCACTTCATGTAATTTATTCTCAAATATTTTATTTAAAATATATTTTTTTTGAATAATGCACGAGCTACAAATTTTTAAATTGTGACTAGAATTTGGAGGACAGCTAATTAGTGTTTTATCACAGCCAAGTAAATATACTTTATCGCCTTTTTTCAAGTGAGTTTGGATAATCTCTAAAGTTTCAGAAATATGTTGTTCCCACAAAAATACATTTGAATAGATTAATATATTCATATAATTCTTTTTATATCAAGTCTTGGAATTATTCTAACCATTATAATTTATTCTTTTATTAAAATAATTTGCAGGTAAAAAAAATATTCTACACCATAAGAAATATGCAAAAAATATCAAATAAAGAATTAAAAAAAATCATTTAATTTTAAGAGATTTAGGTATAGGAACTCTACTTATATGAAAAAATTAACTAATCAACAAAAAACATCCTTAGTTTATTTTAATAAAAAATTTAAGGAGTGGAATATAAAATCAAATTCTAAGAATTATAACGTAATCACAGATAGATTAAGAACAACTTTTCGTACCTACAAAAAAATTAGAAATCAAATAGATTTTTTAGATATAGGGTGTGGAACTGGGCAACTATCTATAATTATAAATAATAAGAAAAACATAGTCTCCAGCACGGGACTTGATTATGCCAACAATATGATTTTTCAAGCAAAAAAAAATAATAGAAAATTAAAATCAAATGTTGACTTTATTTGTGACTCATTTTTCAATCACAATTTTAATAAAAAATTTAATTTGATTTCTGCTCATGGGTTTATAGAGTATATATCTCAAAAAGAACTAATAGATTTCTTCAAAATCTTATCAAAAATCACAAAAAAGAATGGATATATTTCAATTGGTTCAAGAAATAGATTATTTAATATTTTTTCATCAAATCAATTCACAGTAATGGAAAGTAACGAAGATAAAAAAAATCTAATTAATGAAATGATTGAAGTAAATAAGTTCACAAATATCGAGAATTTTTTAAAAAAAAAATTATACAAAACCTATAAAATTTTTAAAAAACACCCAATCACAGGTGTATTAGTTAAGCAAAGAAATCAATTTACTCCTTTTGAATTATCAAAACTAATTGAAAAATTTAACTTTAAAATTACTCAAATTTACCCTGTAAATTTTCATTCAATAATGCCATCATTACTAAATAATAAAATACTTTATAGAGATATTTATGAAAAAAATGCACTTAATGTAAGCAATAACTTTCAGGATGAATTTAGATTTCTTAATTCCTCATCATCTTTTATTATTGAGGCAAAAAAAATTTAATTATTTTTTTCTTAATATATAAGTTATATACGGTGCTTTATTTAAACTAAATGGTTTAGGCTTTTCACAAAAAGGTACGAGTATTTCAAAAAATATTTTTGTCCACTCTTTTTTAATTTCAACCCTATTTCTATCTGTTAGCTTTTCTGTCATTTTAATAAGTAAGTGCGATATGGGTCTTGTGATACCATAATCCCAGCTATCAGAAATAAGACTATTAGGCCAAGCAACTCGCACATCTTCAATCACAAATCCAGCATTTTTCATCCAGGTAGTCCAATCTTGATGTGTTGCTTTTAGCATTTTCATTTCTACTGATCTTTTTCTATCTAATACATCAAAAAGTTTTTTTCCTAAAAAAAATTTATTGTTTTTAATACCTGACAAAATATTATTAGTAGCAACCTCCATAACTAATGTGCTATCCTTTTTAGCGACTCTTGATATATCCTTTAACAAATCCTTAGAATTAGAAGTCCAATAAACAGCATTACTATGAATGAAATCATATTCCTCATCGTTAAATGGGAGAGGCAAAACATTATTGTCATGCAAAATAAAATTTTTATAAATTTTTAATTTTTTTGCTTTTTCCAATAAACCACTCTTCCAATCAGTAACTGTATTAAATTGTTGTCTTGATTTTTTTTTTATTTTTGGTGAAAATTTTTTTGAAGATACATTGTAAATATCTATAAATTTTGAGTGTTTGAATTTTGATGCATTTGTTTTGGTGAAAAAATCAAATCTTTCATCAAAACGGCCACCTAGATGTAGAAAAATATAACAACCATCACCACCCGCTATATCCAATGAATTTTTAAATTTACCTAAATTAATATCTTGCCATGTTTGACTTTGAAAATATGAGGTAGTAGCGTTTTCTGGTCTTAGCCAGTACAAATCTAAAAAGGCTTTAAATAAATCATAATTTTTTATCATATTTGCTCCATGTAATAACTGTATTGTCGATATAATTCAACTAAAAATTATAAATAGGATTTTTTAATTTCCAAACTCTATTTTCTTTAATCCAAAGATGATCTGATCTCCATCGATCAACAATTTCATAAAATTCATTTTCTTTAATATCAATATAACTAAGAAACTCATTGAAATATTTTTCTGGAAACTCACCATCATACTTTCTAATTAACTCAATTCCTTCCTGTCTATCTATTTTTTCATCTCTTATTTCATGAGAGGCATCAGATGTGCATCTTCCTATTCCAAATTTTATATATGCTAAATAGTAATGAAATCCATCCAACTTATCATCTAAACTAGCATACTTTGAAAACGTTCCTTGGCTTCTTTCCTCGTTTACTTTAAAATTACAATTTTTTTGTGCATAGTAGAAATTTTCTTGTGGATTCCAAAACTTATAATAACTGTAAAAACATATCATAAAATCATCAAGTGGAAAATTTTGTGCTTTAGGCAGAAGATAAGGGTATAAATCTTTCTCCCCAATATTGTGCTTAATCCAGTGCTCTGGATCATACCCAGAAAAATAGTGCTTAGTTTGATCAGATATTGTTCTGTTTGGTTTGTTGGCATTTTTCATATCTCCACCGTACTCGACTTCTCCATTTTCACCATAAAAAACAAGCTTTACATTGTAATGTTGGGCCATATGCAAGGGGAAATTTGCTTGTCCGTAAATAAATGGTTGAAATGGATCGCCCATCTCCTTAAATGCTAGATAAATTAATTTTTTTGCTACTTCTGGATTTGGAGTACCAAGCACATGATTAAAACCTGATTGAATAAAATTGTTTAAATTTTCTTTTCCTATATCAGTATAAATTAAGGGTGACCATGTCACTGCTAATGGATTCATTCCATATACTGTTTTGAGCTGGTGAGCAACATAACTACCATCCTTACCTCCTGAGCAAGGTACAATTACATCATATTCACCATTATTTTTTCTATAATTATCACATAATTTGCTTAATTCTTGTTCTCGTAGTTTCCAATCTATTTTATTATTCTTATATTCAGAGAAATTACATGCGGAACAAACACCGTTTTTATCAAAAGATATCCTAGGTCTTTGGTTAGATATAGTACATTTTTTACAATAAACCACATCCTTAGGAAGACTGTATCTTTCAATAGTATTCTTTTTTTCCATTATTTATTATATTTTTTAAAATCCTTATGTCTTCCAATATCATCCCATTTTTCATGAATTGGAAAAATAATTAATTTTTTTTTATCCCGTAGCATACTTTTAATTAATTCATTAGTATCTTTTTTTTTATTTTTTTTAAGATAGTCAAAAACTTTTTTATTAAATATATAGATCCCTGCGTTGATAAATTTTTTTTCTAAAGGTTTTTCAATAAAATCTGTAACCTCAAAACCATTAGTTTTTATATGTCCAAATGCACTTTTAGTTTCTACAACTCTGGTTCCTATAGTTGCATAAGCTTGATTATTTACATGATATAAAAACATATCCATAATTTTTACATTAGTAATAACATCACAATTAATCACAATAAAATTTTTTTTAATAAATTTTTTTAAGTAATAAACTGAGCCAATAGTTCCTAAAAAATTTTTTTCTTTAAAATATTTTATTTTTGCTCCCCATTTTTTTCCATTTTTAAAATAATTTGTAATTTTTTTTGATTGATAATTTAATGAAAATATAAATTCTAAAAATCCTTCACTTATAAATTTGTTAAGAATTATTTCAATCATTGGTTTTCCACTAATTTTAAGCATACCTTTTGGGGTATTTTTTGTTAATGGTAAAAGTCTTGTACCTTTGCCACCTGCCATCAATACTACTAGTGGCTTATTTATATTATTTGATTTTAAATTATTGAGATACAAACCACAGATTTTTTTTTCTTTGTCAACAATCGGCAATGATTTAATTGAATTAACTTCCATTAAATTTTTAATAGTAGATAAATTTTCATGACCGCCAGTTATTACTGGACTTTGGAAAGTGATTTTATCAATAGAATCATTCAAACTTAGTCCTTTAACAAGGCCTCTTCTTATATCTCCATCTGTTAGTGTGCCAAAAAATTTTTTTTTATCTTGTACCAAAATAATTTGTAAGCCAGTTTTATTTAAACACTTTATTGCAAATTTAATCTTTTTGGATTTATCTAAGATGGTCTTTTTCCAATTTTTTTCTTTAACTATCATATTTTTATTTCGGATATTTTTACTTCTTTAAAAGTATAGTCTAGTATACAAATTTTAGATATAACTGAAATATTTTCAAATTTAAATTTTTTCAATATTTTAATTACATTGGAAAGTTTATTATCATTTACATCGTTTGATGCAACTGTGCATTTCGGTATCCATAATAAATCAGAGCAAGTTTTATCAATTTTAGAAAAATATCCTTTAGTCTTTTTAAATAATTTTTTTCTAAGTTTTTGTAATTTGTTGGAATTTTCAAACCTCAAAAAAACTATATTGTGATCACTTAATGGAAACACCCCAATTCCAACAAACTTAACTTTTAATTTTATCCCTTTAGAACTTATCTTTAATTTTTTTATTTCTTTAATATTTTTGGTTTTTCCTGATAGTAAATTTATGTGGGGTAAGGAATGATATTTTTGATAATAACTTACTTTTAAATTCTTTTCTAATAATTTATATAATTTTTTAATTTTATTCGAAAATTTTTCATCAAATTCTAAAGAAAAGGAAATGGAATGACTCATTAATTAATATTTATTAATAAAAATCCTCTGGATTTAGATGTGTGTCAAATGGAATATCTTTTTTTGCTTTTTTGCCTAATAAACTTTTAAAATCTTTGGCTAATATTTTTCCTATTCCTGGTCTTTTTACCCATAAATTTTTAGTATCAAAAATTTCATCTTTTTTAATATCTTTAATTGTAACTACAGTTGCGTAAGCAAAATTTGATGTGATTTTTTCTTCTAATAAAAGTTTATCTTTATTTCCTCCTCTTTCCTTAAAAAGAATTTTTGAAGCTTTAATTATTTCTTTAACTTCATTTGGTTCCACAGAACAGCTAATATCTGGGCCCTTTCTTTCTCTACTATCTACAAAATGCTTTTCAATAATTGATGCTCCTAAAGCTATGGCGCCAAATGCTGAATAACTATTGTCTGTATGATCAGAGAGACCTATAATTGCATTTGGAAATTCTTTTTTTAATTGAACTAATGACCCTAATCTTACAAGATGATATGGAGTAGGGTATAAATTTGTAGTATGCATTAATGCATAGTCAATACTATGATCTTCCAAAATTTCAACCGCAGGTCTAATTGTATCAATGGTGTTCATTCCTGTGCTTAAAATTATTGGTTTTTTAAATTTAGCAATATGTTCAATTAAAGGGTAATTATTGCACTCACCTGATCCAATTTTATATGCTGGGACGTTAAACTTTTCCAATCTGTCTGCTGCTGCTCGAGAAAACGGGGTGCTTATAAAAATCATCCCTTTGCTTAAAACATAGTCCATTAAATCTCTCTCATCTTTTTCATTTAAAGAACAGCTTTGCATAATTTCATATATTGATTTTTCAGAATTACCTGGAATTACTTTTTTTGCTTCACTCGACATTTCATCATCAATGATGTGTGTTTGGTGTTTTAATATTTCTACTCCACAATCTTTTGCACTATCTACCATTTTAAAAGCTGTTTTAAGACAACCATTGTGGTTGATTCCAAGTTCTGCTATGAAAACTGGTTCAAAATTATAACCAATTTTTCTTTGAGATATCTTCATATTAATTAAATACAGAATACTGTTCTGTAAATCTATAAAAAGTTTTATTAGTTACCAAATCTTATTTTAATATTTTGTTGGCAATTTTTGAAAAAGTATTGCTCTTATAATACAAATTACAGTTTGATAACCTTTTTAATTTTGAAACTTTAATAATTTTTTTTATTAGATCTTTAGAAGACCCATTGGTATTAATAATTGTTTTAGCAAAAATTCTACCTTTTTGTCGATCTCCAACATTAATTGTATATATGCCAAATGAAGGTGCTTCTAGAATTCCACTTGAAGAATTTCCTATGATACCATTACAATATGACATTAATGAATAAAAATCTTCATTGAAGTTTTTAATCAATTTTATATTTTTTTCATTTCTGTTTTTTTCAAGAATCTTAATTAATAAATCAGCTCCATAATCAAAATTGGGATAAGTTATTAAAAAATTAATATTTTTACATTTTTTACATGCAATAAAAATATTTTTAAGTTTTTTTACACTTTCATCAATATTAATTTCTGGATGAAATGTTACTATAAAATTTTTTTTCCAAAAATTGAAGTTATAAATTTTCTCTAAAGTTTTTATATTGGCTATTTTTTTATCTTTAGCAATTGAAGCCCCTAAGCCACCAAAATTATAAATTGTATTTTTATCTAACCCAATTTTTACTAATCTTTTTGCATGTATTTCATGAGAAACAAAATGTAATGAAGACATTTTAGAAATACAAAATCTAAATATATCATCTAAAGAATTTTTGGTAATTTCACCTCCATGAATATGTGTTATGGGTATATTTAAGATTTTCAATGCATAAGCGAAACACAGAGCCTCATATCTATCACCTATGATAACTGCTGAATCTATTTTTTTATTGTGAAAATTTTTTGAAATAAAGTTTATTACCTTGGCACTATTTAACAATAAACTTTTTTTTGAATTGGTTTCAACATCAAGTTTGAGAAAAAATTTTTTAAAAAAATTAAAATTAATTTTTTTTTTTGTAAAACCATATTTTTTTGAGATATGTGTTCCTGTAATAAAAATATGAATATTAGCTTTTTTTTTTAATTTAATCAAAAGTGGCTCAATTAAATTATACTCTGATCTTCCACTAGAAAAAAAAAGTATGTTACTTTTGTATTTCTTCATTTATTTTATAGTTTTTGTTGGATTTTCTATTAATTAAATTTAAAAGATGTTTGGACTCATAACACTTGTTTGTTAAAGACGATCTTTTAATCGTAAGATTTTGTATTGTAAATTTTTCATTAGTTTTTATATCTATTTTTGCAACAATAACTCTTCTTATAAATTTATAATTTTTTTTCTCTAGTTTATTTATAATTTTAACTTTTTTTCCTAATGATAATTCTGCATTTCTGAGAGATTGAACATATAATTCAAGCTGCTTTGGATCTAGGCTAGCTTTATGATCTGGCCCTCTCATTTTTCTGTTTAAAGTAAAATGTTTTTCTATATATTGTGCACCTAAAGCTATTGCAACTATAGCTGGTTCGTTATTTAATGTGTGATCAGAGAAGCCAGTTCCATCTGCTAGTTTAGAAAACTCTTTAATTGTATTAATGTTTGAATGCTCAACTGGTGTTGGATAAGCACTAGAACATTGCATTAGGTAAACTTTATTTTTTTTCTTTCTGATTATTTTTAAGGCAAACTTAATATCTTTTATTGTTGAAGCTCCAGTAGATAATAAAATTGGCTTTTTTGATTGTGTTGCTTTTTTTAAAAGAAAAATATTATTTATTTCTCCAGAGGGTATTTTTATAACATCCATTTTTAATTTAATTAAAAAATTTAGAAAATCAGGATCAAAAGCTGTGCATAAAAATTTTATTTTCTTTTTTTTGCAGTACTTTTTTAATTCAATAAAATCATTCTCAGTAAATTCTAATTTTTTAAGCATTTTAAACTGTAATTCAGTATCTTTTTGATTTTTTTTTTGATAACTAGTTTTTTTTGCCTTTAATGTTACGAGTTCTTCAGCTTTAAATGCTTGAAATTTAACGTAATCACACTTTGCTTTTTTTGCAACATCAATAAGTTTTTTTGCTAATTTAATAGAACCATTGTGATTAACACCTGCTTCAGCAATAATTTTTATTTTAAATTTTTTTTTCACTTACTTTGTCACTCTGCTCATCATCTTAATAAAAGATTGCTTTTTTGTTTTAATATTATTAGATAGAATTGAACCACTGCCAATAAAACTACTATCTTTTATTTCACTATTACCATTTATTGTCACTGAAGTGGATATATGACAAAAATTTCCAATTTTACAATCATGTTCAATTATTGATCCTGTGTTTATAATATTGCATTTTCCAATTTGAACATCTCTACCTATGTGGCATTTTTTGTGAACAATTGAACCTTCCTCAATTTTAACATTTTTTGAAATATTTGATGTTTTTGAAACAAATGAAGGTAAATTGAAATTACTTTTTTTAAGATTATAATAAATCTTTATTCTTTTATTGGAGTTTTTAATTTGACCTACAGCTATAAATGCACTCCTTATTCCTAATTTATAAAATTTATCATAATCATCAGTCTGTGATAATACTTTATAACCACAAATTTTATTTCCAATTTTATCTCTTTTGCTAATTAAACCATAAACATAAAATATTTTACTTTCTTCAATCACATCCAGGCATGATTTAAAATGTCCACCTGAGCCAATGATGAGTAATGGTTTTTTTTTTGATTTAATTTTCATTTTATTAATTGAGGACTGCTTGGTATATTTAGAATAATCTTCTCAGCATTTTCGGCTATTGGACAATTCATTCTTGGATATTTTTTTAAAAAAGAAATTTTTGTCATAGATGTCCAGCCTGGTCTAACTTCTATTCTATTTTTCACTAAAAATTTAATTATTGTATTTACTTTTTCTTTTTTTAAATCTTTTAAAATCAAAAAATTTAACCAGTAATTAGACTTTCTATTTTCTTTTTCTTCGTAAATTTCAAATTCTTTTTCTTTATCTAAAGAGGATTTGTATATCTTGAAAATTTTTCTTTTTTTCTTCAGAGTTATATTAATGTCTTTTAATTGTATATATCCTAATGCAGCATTTATATTTGGCAATCTAAAGTTAAAAGCCTGTTCGTCATATATTAGTTTATAGGTTCCTCTGGTTTTTGCTGTAGTTGAAATATGTCTTATCTTTTTTGACAATTTTGTATTTTTGCAAATAATTGCTCCTCCACCCCCAGTTGTAACAATCTTATTTCCATTAAAACTTAAAACTCCAATTTCACCAAAAGTACCTGCATGTTTGTTTTTATAAAAAGAGCCTAATGCTTCCGATGCATCTTCTATTAATTTTAGATTGTATTTTTTTGCTATTCTTAAAAGCTGATGAATATCACAGATATGTCCAAAAACATGTGTGATTACCATAAACTTAATAGGCCTTTTAGTAAATTTATTAAAAAAAATATTACCTTTTTTTTTTGAAATCTTTTTTAAATAATTATCTAATTTGTTTGGATCAATGCCAAAAGTTTTGTTTTCTATTTCTACAAAATGTGGAATTGCACCAAGTTGCAAACATGCATTTGCTGATGCAATAAAGTTAAAGGCAGGCATGATTACTTCATCATTTGGTTTCCCCCCTAATGAAAATAAAGAAAGATATATTGCTGATGTTCCATTTATAACAGAAATACAATTTTTTGATTTTGTAATTTTTTTTAACTGATCTTCAAATTTTTTAACATATGGGCCTATTCCTGAAATATGATTATCTGAAATACATTTTTTTAAAATTTGTAACGATTTTTTATTATTTAAGTAAGGTTCATTTAAATAAAGTGGTGGTCTAAATTTACTTTTAATTAAGCTAAATAATTTTTTTGATAATTGGTTTTTTTTGATCATTTAACAACTATATTTGATTTACTTAAAGTCATTTGTATCAAATCTAGGCAATTCATAAACCTTTTTAATATTTTTTTTATTAATCAAACCCACCCTTGAAGTCAATGCGAATTTTATTTTATATTTTTTTAATAAATCTAAAGTTTGTAAATTATAACTTCCATACGGATAACAAACAGAAAAATTTTTATCAAAAACTTTTATTTTCTTAAAATAATTTATTGATTTCTTAATTTCCATCTCTTGTTCATTTTTATTAATTTTTTCCCACCAGTAGTGGTTATAACCATGTGAACCAATTGAAAAGTTATTTTTATATAATTCTTGTATATTATTTTTGTTCATATAAAGAATTTTAGAAAACTCTTCTTCACTAAAATTTACTATATGTTTAAATATCTTATCAACAATTTTTTTTCTATAAGGTAAGGGCAAATGATTTTGTAATAATCTCTTAATTAAAATTGTTTTTTTGTCATCATATCTACTTGATAAATTGATTTTCTCAATTCCAATTTGTTGTGGATTTTTATTCAGAATTTTTTTTACATAAAGAAAAATTAAATCAATAATTTTATCTCTGTTTTCTTCTTTTGCTAATATAAAATGTATTTTATTGACATCTAAAACTGCTTTATTTTTAATACACATAATTGGTGGATAAAATATAGCAGGAACATCTTGTTTTTTTAGAAAAGGAAAGACGTATTCGAAATGGTCTCGATAACCATCATCAAATGTTAATAATATAGATTTTTTTTTAGGAATTTTTTTAGAATTAAGTATCTCAATAAATTGATTATTTGATAATATATTAAAATTTTTTTTTAAATAGGATATTTGTTTTCTAAAGTCAGAAAATTCTAAACCTTTAAGACTAGGATATTTACTTTTTTTAATATTTCTTACATGGTGGTACATTACTATGTGAATGTTGTTATTAATAGTTTTTATCATTTATTTTTTGAAAGATTTTAGTTTTATTTAATCTACACATCCACTTCTAAATTTGGTCTTCCGTTACCAGCATCTAGATATGAATTTACAGATAAATTTCCACTCATTGTTAAATCTTTTGAAATATCCAGAACTCTAAAGACAGCAGCAAAAGAATATTTTTTTGAAAAATTTGGCATTGATGTATGAATAGATTTACTATGAAAAACTAAAAGGTCCCCAACATTAAGATTTGATTTGAAAGTTTTAAGATGTTTCACAAAATTTTCAGGAACTTCATATTGGGTATAATGATTTTTTTTATTTTCTGACGATTTGTCGTAGCCGCGGTACTCATTAAATGGTAAGTCATTTAATTGGTGTGACTTCTCTTTAATAAACATAGTCCCATTTTTTTCATTCTTATTATAAAAAATCGGAAACCAGATATTTAAAAAATTTCTTCTTTTAGGGTAATAATGTGCTTCTGAATGCCATTTATATAGAAGTCTTTTTGTTTTAGGTCTATTAATAAATATTCCAGGACCATCAACCAACAGTGGATGGTTTTCTTTTAAATCTAATAATTTTCTAAATTCATTCATTAAAAATTTCGTTCCAATAATGCTTCTTATCTCTATGCTAGAGGTGTATAATTTTTGCAATTGATACAATGGTTCTTTATCGTTTTTTTCATAAAGTTCTAATATTTTTGCTAATTTATCACCAATGGGTAAGGATGAATTATAAATTTTTGTTATAGATTTTTTATTTTCTTTTATTTTTCTCAAATGGTAAAATGTAATATCTAGTAAAGTAGTATAAAATGAATCTAATTCCTTTTTTTCTAAGACATTTTTTAAAACACAAATACCAGTTTCAGAGAATTTATCATATGTTGTCTTTGTTTTTCTTTTCATAAAAAATATTAACAAACTCTAAATTTGATTTCAATAAAGTTTAGAAACAATGTGTATCACAAAAGTTAAAACTTTCAATGAAGTCCTTAAGAAAGTTTTTAATGAAGTATTGTAATATCTTTAGTCTAATAATATAGATTAGATCTCATGGGACATTAACGCCTTTTGTTTAATCTTTCATTATCTTAATCTCTACTTCAGTAGAAACTAATGGTATCATAATTTCTGGAAAAGCAGATTTAATCTTATTTTTTTTTTGAGTTCAGATAATCCTTCAAATATTGTACGACATTGCATTTCATAAATTTCTGGAAAAGAAATACCTAATCAGTAACCCTGTGTCCTAGCATTGGGTTTTGCTCGTGTAATTCATCTATTATAGATTCTACTTCTTTTTTGTCTACTAAGATGAACTCTATAGCTATTAGTACTGGTCAGCTACACGCATTACTGCGCTTCCACATCCAGCCTATCAACGTGGTGGTCTACCACGGCTCTATAGGAAGAACTAGTTTTG
>Ga0209335_10001036_pt1 | contig 32969 bp, 30 predicted proteins | sample COG_09_FD_184753 | JGI IMG/M metagenome (GOLD analysis project Ga0209335, IMG submission 184753) | Pelagic Microbial community sample from North Sea - COGITO 998_met_09 (SPAdes) (version 2) | ecosystem: Environmental > Aquatic > Marine > Neritic zone/Coastal water | place: Helgoland, sampling...
GATTGTTGCAATATAAGGATTATTGAAACAAAGTCCGGGGCACCGGGTAACAGAACGCCCCTACTCATTTGTTAATTTAGTTTGCAGTATCAACGTTATTTAAAAAATACAACCGGACGAGTCGGAATAGAGTCGGAATTCTCTTATCAAAATTGTTATGTTAAGATCACTTAATTAACAAAGGAGTGAATATGGATAAATACACAAAGTTTATATTAACAATTATTGCAGTTGGAATAATCGGACTAAATTATAATTTAGTTTTAAAAGGTAACATTATTTCTAAAGTAGAGGCTGCAAATCCAGATTTAGAAATAACAAATCGACATCTAATGAATATTTCAAATGAATTATCTAATTTGGTTGCGGAAACAAGACAAATTTGGAGACAATGTGATTAAAATTCCGACTCAAAAAGGAGTCGGAATAGAGTCGGAATGAACACTGGGTTTTTGTGTTTTATAAATTTAAGATTGTTGCAATATAAGGATTCAAGAAACAAAGTTCGGGGCACCTGGCAACAGAACGCCCCTTACCACTCTCCTACTTCTATGTTCAACTATACTTAAAAGTTAAAAAGGATAGCGACGTTCCTGTATCTAGAAAGCTAATTTAAGATTTAGTAGGGTTTAATTATGATTACATTAGATGGCATTATTGAACCAATATATTTTTTGATTACCTCGATATCATTTATATTATTAAGTGTAATTCAATATAAGAAATTTGGAAAAACTAGGGAAACAAAATATCTTGCTGGCTTGTCAGTCTTTTTCTTATGTAGTTATATTGCTATAATTTTAAAAGGTTAAAACTATAAACCTCATAAGTATAACATCATAGTTTACTTACGTTTTTTTTCATAAAAATGAAATTAATCTCTAAAGTTTACAAACTCAATTGGGAGACCAATATCAATGGCTTCTATTGCAGATATTGCTTCTTGAAGGTCATCTCTTTTTTTTCCTTCAGCTCTTAATTCCTCTCCTTGAATTTTAATTTGGATTTTAAGTTTTAGTTTTTTTATATCAGCAATAATTTTTTTAGCACTTTCCTGACTAATACCTTCTTTTAATTCACTGATTTGTCTGATAGTTGCACCTGCGGCACTTTCTGAACTTTTAATAACTATTACTCTTGGATCTACTTTTCTTCTTATAAGATGAATTTGTAGTAATTCATTTACTTGTTTTAATTTTAATTGATCGGGCGCTAGTGTTGTGACTATCTTATCTTTTCTTTCGATTGAAATATTAAGTCCTTTAAAATCATATCGATTACCAATTTCTCTTAAACAATTAGCAAGAGCATTATCAAATTCTTGATAGTTAATTTTACTTATTATATCAAATGAAGGCATAATTTTTTATTTAATAATCCAAAAAATAATATTTATTATATAAACCAAAATACTATAAAATAAGAATATTAGTATTTTTTCTTTTCCAGTTTTTTCATTCCAATTCATTTTAAATAATATTGATGGATTTGCTGTTAATAAAATAACTCCTATTACAATTATAAGCATTGATAAAATTATAAATACATTCATATAATTTTCAGTTTAAAAGTTTCTTTTTAGCTTTTGCAAACTCTTCTTTTGTTAATACTCCTGCTTTATATAGATCATTTAATTGTTTTATTTGAGTGATGACTTCACTAGATAATTTGCTTTTGTTATCCTTTGGTTTTATTTTTACAGAATAATAATTACTTAAATCAAGTTTATGACGATCCTTTGCCATAATATTTTCTTCAAATATTTTATGTCTTTCAGCAGAGATTGATAACCACTTTTGCATTATTTTTTTATGCTTAGGAAATTGTTCAATATTATATTTGTGATACTCTGAACTTTCTTCAGTATAAAATTCATTTTTTGGAGCATCAAGAAATTTAGGATTTATGAAATGTTGTACTTGATACCAATTTCCTCCTACAAGTCTGGAAAAATAAGTATGCTCACTGAGCAAACTAATTTTAGGTACTTTAATTGAATTATCTTTTATCCAATTACTGAATACACGGTTTGCACCTCTCATTTCTGGATCATCTGGATAATCAATTTCTTGTAATATATCTACATGTCGAACTGTAAAACAATTGTGAGTATTTCCTTTTGCATAGAATTTAATTAAAAAATATTCAGGTCTTTCGTAGCAACCATCATGTTTACCTTTAAATACTAATTCATTTAAAATTGGATCAATTTGCCCTATCGCTATGCCTCCTAACTTGAATTCGCCAACAAATATACCTTCTGATATTTCATTATCTTTTATCTTTATCAAAGTATAATCAGTAAGATTAAGTCCATGCCAATTCCAAAGAGATCTACTCACTAAAGTCCATTTGCCCTCTGGAAGATCTATCTTAATTTTTTTACTAAAAACTATTTGACCCTCAACTTCTTGTCCAGCTTTATAATTTTCACTAAAAACAACATTGCACCACAACAAACCTAATACGAATGTTAATAATATTTTTCTCATTGACTAAAATTCTACACGGAATCTTCACATAATTCTTTCATTAGTTTCATAGAGTTTCTAGATAAAGTTGTAGCAAACTTGTTGCAAAGTAAGGATTGTAGAAGCGCGGTCTGTGGCACCGGGTAACACAACGTCCCTTAATAATTTTTCTTTATATTTTATTAATCCAAACTTTTTTTCTTTCTTTACTTAAAAATGAAGATTTAAAAGAGTTGATTAGTAAAATTTTTATATCTTCAAAAGAAAGATTTAATGCCACTTGAGTTTCAATTAAATTTTGATTTAGATAACCTCCAAAATAAGCTGGATCATCTGAATTAACCATAACCATCAATTTTTTATCCAGCATTTTCTTTAAATTATGATCTTCTAATTTATCAAAAACTCTCAATTTTACATTTGAGAGAGGACAAACAGTTAGAGGAATTTTACTTTTCGATAGCTTTTCTACTAATTTTTCATCTTTAAGACATTGAACACCATGATCGATTCTTTTTACATTAAGAATATTTAAAGCTTCCCACATATATTCTGTTGGTCCTTCTTCGCCTGCATGAGCAACAGTTATAAAGTTATTTTCAGCTGCTTTTTTAAATAATGTTTCAAATTTTTTTGGAGGATTGCCCATCTCTGCAGAATCCAATCCAACTCCAAAAATTTTATCTTTATGAGCAAGAGCTTTATCTAAAATATTAAAACACTCCTCTTCATCTAAATGTCTTAAAAAACACATAATAATTTTAAAACTTAAGCCAAATTCTTTTTCTGCTTTTATAAGGGCTTTATAAATACCATTTATAACAATATCAAAACTAACTCCTCTTTTTGTATGAGTTTGGGGATCAAAAAAAATTTCTGTATGGACTACATTGTCTTCCTTACATTTTAATGCATAAGCCCAAGTAAGTTCAAAGAAATCCTGTTCTTTTAATAGAACTTTTGCTCCTTCATAATATATTTTCAGAAAAGATTCTAGATTATTAAAATTATATGCTTTTTTTACTTCATTAACATTGTTGAATGAAATTTGAATATTATTTCTTCTAGCAAATGAAAACATTTGCTTAGGTTCAAGAGTTCCTTCTATGTGCAAATGTAATTCAGCCTTTGGCGATTTTTTTATAAATTCTATTATACTAATATTGCTCATCTATTTTTATATTAACACTAATGTAAATTTAGATTTAGATTAGTTTTTGGCTTACTACTGGCTTAATTTTTATATATTATTTATTTTTGCAAACATTCCCGACTCATAGTGACCAGGTACGTTGCATGCTGCTTCAAGCTCTGCTTCAGTATTAAATTTCCAAATTATTTCAGCACTCTCATTTGGTTCTATTAAAACACTATTAGAATGAGAATGACTCATTGATTGATCTTTTTTTGATAATTCGTTCATCTTTTTTTTATCAATTCTATCGGCTAGCAATATTTCATTTTCTACCATCTTCATCATTTCTGACTGATGTTTGAGGTGGATTTCTTTAGTGGCAATATTAAATTCATGAACTAGGTCTCCATAATTATAAACAATAAATTTTATTGTTTGGTTCTTTTTTATTATAAATTCACTTGGCTCATAATAATTGTCATACATTTTGACCTCTATAACTTTAACAACTTCAGCAGGATTTCCTTTTTCACCTATAATGTTCATTGAAGCAGCAATTGAAATACTTGGTATTAAAAAAAAAAAAATATAATTTTCTTCATATCTTACAATAAAGCTTTAGCATTAATTTAAACAGTATCAATTTTAGCACACTTTTTTTATTTTTTTTAGTTTATAAATTTACTTAAATCAGGTTTAAAATATTTATTTCCCTTCATAACTTTTCCAGCTTCATTATAAATAGGTTTTCCATTCTCATCTAATTTACTCATATTTGAGCTTTGAACTTGTTCAAAACATTTATCAAGATTAATTCCAAAAGCGTGTCCAGCTCCATATGTTACATATAATATATCTGTTAAAGCATCAGCAACTTCAAGAAGATCCTTATTTTTTAAGGCCTCTTTTAGTTCGTCTAACTCCTCTTTAATAAGGTCATACCTAAGTTTATTGGTCTTATCATTACTAAAAGATGGTTTAATTTTGACCTCTTGACCAAAGGTTTCCATGAAAATTTTTACTTTTTTAAAATTTGACATTTAGCTCCTATAAGTTTTTAAAATTTAATGTATAAGTATAATAAATTATTAATTACATATTAATCAATGAAATTAAGAAAAGAATTTGATAGCATAGGAAGTGTAGATGTACCAGATGATAAATACTGGGGTGCATCAACTGAAAGATCTAATAAATTTTTTAATATTGGAAAAATTTTAGTCAATATTTCAATAATAAAATCTATTGCAATTATCAAGAGATCAGCTGCAATAGTTCATTTTAAGGAAAAAGAAATTGAAAAAAAAATATCTAATTCAATAATTAAAGCTTCAGAAGAAGTCATTAGAGGCAAGCTTGATGAAAATTTTCCATTAAAAGTTTGGCAAACTGGTTCTGGCACCCAAACCAATATGAATGTTAACGAGGTGATTGCAAATAGAGCAATTGAAATGATGCGTGGAAAAAAAGGGTCAAAAAAACCTGTGCATCCAAATGATCACGTAAATAAATCTCAATCAACAAATGATGTTTTTCCGACAGCTATGCATATATCTGTTGCACAAGAAACTATTAATAAGCTTTTACCGAGTTTAAAAATTTTAGAGAAAGCATTGAAAAAAAAATCTAAAGAATTTAGTAAAATTATTAAAATTGGAAGAACTCACTTACAGGATGCTACACCTTTATCTTTAGGACAGGAATTTTCTGGATATCAAGTTCAATTAAAAAAATGTATTGAAAGAATAGAGTATGCACTTAAGGAAATATATTTTCTTGCTCAAGGTGGAACTGCTGTTGGAACTGGGATTAATTCTAAAAAAGGTTTTGATAAAAAAATTGTTAAAGAAATTGCAAAATATACAAAAATTCCATTTAAACCAGCGCAAAATAAATTTGCTGAGTTAGCCGCTCATGACTCCATTGTTAATTTTTCAGGTACTTTAAATACATGTGCAGTAGCTTTAATGAAAATTTCAAATGACATAAGATTCTTGGGTTCAGGGCCCAGAGCTGGATATGGTGAATTAATCATTCCAGAAAATGAGCCTGGCTCATCAATTATGCCAGGTAAAGTTAATCCAACACAATGCGAAGCTGTAACAATGGTTTGTGTTAAAGTAATAGGTAATCACACTGGTATTACTTTAGCTGGATCACATGGTCACTTTGAACTTAACGTATTCAAGCCCATGATTGCTCACAATATCCTTCAGTCAATAGATCTTATCGCTGATAGTACAAAAAACTTTGCGATTTATTGTGTAAATGGAATTAAAGCTAACAAAAAAAGAATTAAAGAACATTTGGATAATTCGCTAATGCTTGTGACAGCTTTAGCACCTCATATTGGTTATGATAATGCAGCTAAGATTGCTAAGGCAGCTTTAAAAAATAATACCAGTTTAAAGCATGAAGCTCTTAAAACTGGTCTTGTTAAAGAAAATGATTACGAACATATAGTTAATCCAGCAAAGATGATTTATCCAGCATAAGTGCTAAGGATATTATTTACTAAATTCTTAAATATAATTAAATTTCCAATTTGTTGATCTTCAGTTAAATTAAAATTATTCAAAATACTTAATAATTCATCATTTGGTTTTTCTTTGTTAATTTTAAAATTATTTATACTAAGTCTATTTTCTAAAAAAATGAAATTCAAATTAAATGAGATAGTTGTAATAGGTTTACGAAATTTTTTTGAAGTTTGAAAAAAAGAAAAAAAATAATCTGTATTTTTTATATTTAAATTAAAATTTCCATTAAATACTAAACCTTCTTTATCTAAAATTAATTGATTACTATCAGATTTTAATAATCCAATTTTATTGCTTAAAATATAAGATTGATCAAAATTAATTTCTCCATTTATGGCGTTGAAATTTAATTTCAAACTATTGAGGATTCTATTATTTACAATGTTTGGTGAATCAAAAGAAACAGTGATATTTAAATTGTCATGAAATAACTTCCCTGTTTTCATTAATTCAAACAAAATAGAGTCGCTATCAAATAGTTCTTTTAAATCAATTTTTTCTGAATTTATATCTAAAATTAAATTAAAGGGGTCTAAATTTAATTCACCATTATAATTAATCTTATTATTAGAAATTTGTGAATTAAGTGATTTGAATGATAAAAAATTGTCCTTAAAATTATACTTAGTTATTAATTTAGAATTTAAAATTGAAAGATTATTTAAACCATTAATATTTTTTTCTTTATAGGTTGTTTTATTTTTTAATTTTATTTTATATTTTTTAGACTCTATCAAAAAATTATTTTTTTTATCTATCAAATTTTTATTAAGTTCAAGTGTAAAAGGAATCTTAAATAACTCTCCTTTCAAAAAAATTTTATTCATCAATTTTGGATTATCATAAAATAAGGAAAATTTAGTTAATTGAGTTATTGAAATAATTTTTTCATTAATATCTTTAAAAAATATATTGCTTCTTTTTATAAATATTTTTTTTTCTGAAAATTTTCTATTCAATAATTTATTAAAAAAATCAAAGTCACTTGATTGTACTAAAAAGTTTGCGTCCTCAATTAAAATTTTTTTAATAGTTAAATTGTTTTTATCAAAAAAATTTTTTTGAAAAATGAATACCTTTAATTTTTTAATATCTGATATTTTTTTTGAGTTTTCTGGATCTCCATTTAAAATTTTAGCATTTTTTATCGTAAAATGTGGTGAAGGAAGAATTTCATAGGTAATATCTGAGGAAATACTAAAATCTATTTTAAACTCATTAAATAGTTTTTTTTCAACTGTATTTTGAACCCATGATTTATCGTATATATTTGGTATTGTTAAATAGAACAGATAAATAAATAATATGCTAATTAAGCTTATTAAATAAATATTAAAATCACTTACTCCAGATTTTAATTCAATTTTAAATTTGATTTTGTTAAAAATGTTCTTTGTTTTATTTGGATGTTTTAATAATGTCTTCTTAATTAAAAATTTAAGATATTTAATAAATTTGTTAAATTTTTTTTTTATGTTTTCCATGAAAATTAAATAAGCTTATAATGATAATTTGAAAATGATAAACTCTGAATATTTACATAATCTTAATAATGCCCAAAAAGAGGCTGTTTTATATCTTGATGGACCCCTATTAATTGTTGCTGGTGCAGGTTCAGGAAAAACTAAAGTTCTTACTTCAAGAATAGCTCACATTATTAATGAGAAAAAAGCATTTCCAAATCAAATTCTTTCAGTAACATTTACAAATAAAGCTGCAAAAGAAATGCAAAAAAGAGTGAGCTTAATACTTAATTCAGAAGAAATTGGATTATCATGGCTTGGTACATTTCATTCAATTTGTGCAAAACTTCTAAGAAAGCATGCGGGTGCAGCTGGGTTAACTTCAAATTTCACAATTATAGATACAGATGATCAAGTAAGATTAATTAAAAATATCTGTAAAGGTGAAAATATAGATATTAAACAATTGGCTCCAAAATATATATTAACAATAATTGATCGATGGAAAAATAAAGGATTTTATCCTGAAGAGGTGATCATTAATAAAAACGACATTTATGAAAAAACTGTTTTACCTCTTTATAGAATTTACCAAAAAAAATTATTAGACCTAAATGTTTGTGACTTTGGTGATTTAATTTTACACACAGTTAAAATTTTAGAAAAAAATTTAGACATCAGAAGTATTTATTCTAATAATTTTAAATATATCTTAGTTGATGAATACCAAGACACAAATTATATTCAAAGTAGATGGTTAAATCTATTATCAGAAAAACATAAAAATATTTGCTGTGTTGGTGATGACGATCAATCAATCTATAGTTGGCGTGGTGCTGAAATAAAGAATTTTTTAGAGTTTGATCAAGTTTATAAAAATTCTAAAGTTATTAGGTTAGAAGAGAATTATAGGTCTTCACAAAATATTCTATCAGTAGCTTCTAATCTTATTGCTAATAATCAAAATAGAGTTGGGAAAACTTTAAAAACAACAATGGAAGAAGGTGATTTAGTAAAACTTAATTGTTTTAAAAATGGAAAAGATGAGGCAACTGGTGTTTCCGACGAAATAGAAAAAAAACTCAAAAAAAAATATTCATTTAATAACATTGCTATTTTAGTTAGGGCAATATTCCAAACAAGAGAATTTGAAGAACGTTTTCTTAAAATTGGATTACCTTATAGAATTCTTGGTGGTACTAAATTTTATGAAAGAGCTGAAATAAAAGATTGTGTTGCATACCTAAGATTAATACATCAAGAAAAAGATGACCTTGCTTTTGATAGAGTGGTAAACAACCCTAAAAGATCAATTGGTGAAAGTACAACAAAACAAATTCATGAATATGCAAAGAAAAAGTTTGTAAGTTTAGAATTTGCTTCAAAAAAATTAATTGAAATGAATCTAATTAAACCCAAAACTAAAATAGGTCTTACTTCTTTTTTATTTTTATTAGAAAAATGGCGACATGATTTAAATATAAAAAAATTAGGCCATGTTAAATTACTACAATTTATCCTAGACGAATCGGGCTATTCAGCAATGCTAAAAAATAAAAAAGACGTAGACAATGAAAATAGATTGGAAAATATTAAAGAACTTTTAAGTGCAATGAAAGAATTTGATAATTTAGAAAATTTTTTGGAACATGTTGCATTGGCCACTTCTATTGATCAGGACTGGGAAGGTGAAAAAATTAACTTAATGACTATGCATGGATCTAAGGGATTGGAGTTTGATGTTGTTTTTTTACCAGGTTGGGAGGAAGGACTATTTCCACATCAAAAATCTATAGAAGAAAAAGGTCAAAATGGTTTAGAAGAAGAGAGACGACTTGCATACGTAGGAATTACTAGGGCAAAAAAAATAGCTTTAATTTCTTTTTCAATGAATAGATTCTATCAAGGTGATTGGATTGATAGTATGGCATCAAGATTTATTGAAGAGTTGCCAGAGAAAAATTTAGAAAAAAATTCATTCTTTGATGAAGCTAAAGATGATGGTGATGATTTTGAATTTAACCAAGACTTTGAAATTGAAGATGGGACAAGAAGCCCTGGTTGGGCGAGATATCAAAAAAGGATTAAATGAATAACAAAAAAATTTTAAAAATAAAAAAACTCTTAAATTTTTATAATCTAGATGGATATATAGTGCCTAAAAATGATGCTTATTTTTCTGAATTTGCATTTCCAGATAGATTAAAAACAATTTCTAACTTTAGTGGCTCAGCTGGTTTTGCTATAATATTAAAAAAAGAAAATTTTTTATTTGTTGATGGGAGATATACAATCCAAGCCAAAATTCAGGCTGGTAAATATTTTAGGATTGTTGAAGTACCTAAATTTTCACCTAAAGATATTTTAAAAAAATTTAAAAAAAAATTATCTATAGGCTTTGATCCACAACTATTTACAAACGCTACTCTTAAAAAAAAATTTAATGATATTTGTGATTTACTTCCAATTACTGAAAATTTAATAGATAGAATCTATAAAGGTAAAGGAAGAACTTTTGTTAATCCTTTTTATACCTTGGATGATAAAATCACAGGGGAAAGCATGACCTCAAAAATAAGCAGGTTAATCAAAATAATAAAAGGTAAAAAAATTGACAATATATTTATAAGTGCACCTGAAAATGTTGCATGGTTGCTAAATATAAGAGGCAAAGACACTTCTGATAGCCCTATACCCAATTGTAAAATCATTTTAACGAATAAAAGAAAAATCTTTTTTTTCTCATGTCCTAAAAAAATTTATCAAATAAAAAAAAATAAAAAATATAAAAATTTTAAGTTTTGTACATATGATAATTTTTCAAAAGTAATTAGCGAATTAAGAGGGAATAGTTTTTGCATAGATGGTTCAACCTGCTCTGTTTCAAATGAAAATATTATTAAAAATTTATTTAAGGTTAAATTTAATATAGACCCATGTTATATTATGAAATCTATAAAAAATAAGTCAGAAATAAATAATATGATTAACGCTCATGTTCATGATGGGCTAGCATTAACTAAATTTATTTTTTGGATTAAAAATGTTAATAAAAAAAAAATTTCTGAAACAATGGCACAAAATAAGCTAGAAAAATTTAGAAAACTTAATAAAAATTATCTATTTCCAAGTTTTAACACTATTGCTGGTGCTGGTTCTAATGGAGCCATTGTTCATTATAGAGCTACAAAAAAGTCAGATAAAGTAATTAAAAAAAATGATATTTTTTTGTGTGACTCTGGTGGCCAATATAAATTTGGAACTACCGATGTCACAAGAACAATTTGTTTTTCAAAACAAAAAAAATCAATTAAGAATATTTTTACTAAAGTATTAAAGGGTCACATAGCTGTTGCACATACAAACTTAAATAAAGATAACACAGGTAAAAAAATTGATATAAGAGCTAGAAAGTTTTTAAAAAAAGATGGACTAGACTACGCTCATGGCACAGGGCATGGAGTGGGGTTCTTCTTAAATGTCCATGAAGGTCCACAATCTATATCAAAATATAATTCTATTAGGATAAGGGAAGGTATGATTTTAAGTAACGAACCTGGGTACTATAAAAAAGGGAGTTACGGAATTAGAATAGAAAATTTAGTATATGTAAAAAAAGATAAAAAAAACTTACGTTTTGAAAATTTAACTTTAGCACCAATTGAAAAAGACCTTATAAACTTTAAGCTACTTAACAAAATTGAAAAAAATTATTTATTTAAATACCACTTAAATATTTACGCAAAATATTCAAAATTTTTAAACCTAAAAGAAAGAAAGTGGTTAGCTAATCTTATTTAGCATTTTTATCCATGCATCTTGATTAATAACCTTAACATTTAGTTCTTTTGCAGTGTTTAATTTTTTTATGGTTGGTTTCTTTCCCGAAATTAAAAAGTTAAGCTTTTTACTAACATTGCTTACTATTTTACCAGAATTTTTTTCAATTAAGAATTTTGCTTCAGCTCTGCTAATTCCATCTAATTTGCCAGTTAGCATGAACGTTTTATTTTTTAAAGATCCATTATCATCAACTGGAGATGAGTTAATTACTATTAGTTTTTTTTTAAGTTCAGATAAAACATTTAAATTAGTTTTATTTAAGAAAAAATTCTCAACAGATTTAACTTGAGTCTCTCCAATTCCATCAATATTTGACAGGTCTTTAAAATTTTTGTTTGTTGACAATTTCATTAGATTATCTAGTGAAATTAAGTTTTTTGCTAAAATTTTTGCATTCTCCTGTCCTATGTGCCTTATGCCTAAAGAATAAATAAACCTTTCTAATGAAATATTTTTCTTTTCTTCAACAGAAAATTTTAAGTTTGATACTGACAGTTCTCCCCAACCTTCTAATGCTTTTATTTTATTATAATCTAAATTAAAAATATCTTGTGGTAATTTAACTAAACCAAGGTCCCAAAAATTTTCTACTATTTTTTTCCCAAATCCATCTATATTAAATGCTTCTTTTGAAACAAAATGTTTTATTTTTTCTATAGCTATTTTTTCACACTCATAGCCCTCACTTGTGCACCTTCTCACTGCATCTTTTTTTTTTGTGGTTTCATTAAAGTCTTTAATGGTCTTAGACCCGCAAGAAGGACAATTTATTGGAAATATGAATTTAGATGAGTTCTTTGACCTTTTTTTTAAATCTACAGAAATAATATGAGGAATAACATCTCCTGCTCTTTCTACTTTTGCTATGTCACCAATTCTTATATCTTTCCTATTTATTTCGTCTTCATTATGAAGTGTTGCATTGGAAACTACTACTCCACCAATATTTACAGGTTTAATTTTTGCTACAGGAGTAAGAGCTCCGGTTCTTCCTATTTGAATTTCAATATTTAATATTTCAGATATAGAGCTATGAGCTGAAAATTTGTGCGCTATTGCCCATCTTGGTGAGTTGGCGACAAATCCTAATCTTTTTTGTAATTTAAAATCATTTACTTTGTATACAATTCCATCTATATCAAATTTTATTTCTTTTCTTTTTTCCTCTAAATTTCTATGATTTAAAATTAAATCATCAACACCTTTAATAATTTTATTAAATGGATTAATTTTAAACCCCCATATTTTTAGTTTTTTTAAAAAATCTGATTGTGTATTAATTGCCATGCCGTTTTCGAATCCATATGTATATGCTATAAATTTTAATGGTATCATCTTTGTAATTACTGAATCTTTTTGCCTAAGAGAACCTGATGCTGCATTTCTTGGGTTGGCAAATTTATCTTTTATTTTTTCAAAATCATTATTTTGTATAAAAACTTCACCTCGAACATCAATTTTATCTGGAAAATCTTTTGCAATTATGTGTTGGGGTATATCTTTAATAGTTTTTAAATTTTCAGTTATATCCTCTCCTTCTTTTCCATCACCGCGTGAAAGTCCTCTTATAAATTTTCCATTTTCATAAATTAACGATGCAGAAATACCATCAATCTTTGGTTCTGCACTGTACTCAACAGCATTTGAAATTTTCAAACTTAAAAAATTTAAAATTTTTTTTTCAAAATTAATTAAATCTTCTATATTAAAAGCATTCCCCAATGACAGCATTGGAACTTTATGCTTAACTTTTATAAAATTTTTGGATGGCTTAAATCCTACTGATACTGTGGGTGATTTATCACTTTTAAGAAATGAATATTTTTTTTCTAAATCAATTATTTCTTTTTTTAAAATATCAAACTTTTGATCACTAATAAGGGGCTTATCTTTATCATAATAGTGTTCGTTATATCTTTGTATTAATTTTATTTTTTCAAAATAATCTTTTTTAATCAGATCATTGTTCATTTTACTAAAAGAGTTTTTTAAGTTTTTTTAGCATTTTATTTTTTTCTTTTTTATTTTTTTTAACCACATTAACACTATATTCTTTATTGAATAACTTGTATGACTTTTTATACCATTCGCTAGATAGATAATTATAGCCTAATAAACTTGCATATTTTTTTGCCTCATCAATAAGTCCAAGTCGGTAATGTAATTCAACCAGTCTATGAATGGCTTCCTCTGCATAAATAGTTGTTTCGTAGTCTTTTATAACTGTTTTATATCTATTGATGGCTGGTATCCATTTTTCAATTTTAATATAATGCTTAGCTATATACATTTCTTTTGAAGCTAAAATATCATTAATTAAATCAATCTTATACTTTGAGTCTAAAGCGAAATCAGTATTAGGATAATTACGTATTACAAATTCAAACTTTTCTTTTGCAAAAATTAATGGTGCTAAATCTTTTTTTTCATCAAGAATTGACTCATAATGGCACATTGCTAATAAAAAATGAGCATAAGATAGTCCTTTTTCTTTAGGGTAAGTTTTAATATATCTTTCTAAATTAAATATTGCTTCTTCAAAATAATTATCATGGTAGTAAGAGTAAGAAGCCATCAATGCCGATTTTGGTGCCCATTCTGATTGTGGAAATAATAATTCTGCTTCAAGAAATTTTTTTGCAGCATAAAAATTGTCACCTTTATTTACGTACTCAACTGCTTCCTTATAAGTTGAAATCATTTCTTGTTCTTGATCAATCTCTTTTATATTTTGTACTTCTTTTTCTTTGGCACATGACTGAAGTGAAATAAATATTACTATTAATAACAAAAATTTATATAAATTTTTCATTGGTGTTTTTTAACTATTATTTATATGGGATAAAAAATTTATGCAATAGCTCTTAAATGACTTTTATTAATAAAAGCATGAGGGATGTTTTTTTCTTTAATTTCTATTAAAGAATAATTTTCTTTATTTTCAAATACTACTCTAAGCAATTGATTAGTAAGTTTATGACCACCTTGAGAGCAAACTATTTTACCAATTATTTTATAGCCAGCTAAATAAAGGTCTCCCATACAATCTAAAATTTTATGATTTACAAATTCTTTATCATTTCTAAGGCCTTCTTTATTCAAAACTTTATTATCTTTTATAACTACAGCATTCTCTAAACTGCCACCTTTTGCTAATCCCATTTCTTTCAATTTTTCAATATCTTCAAAAAGACAAAATGTTCTGGAGTTATAAATTTCATTTAGATTAGATTCATAAACTTTTATTAAATTTCTTTGAGTTCCTATTAATTCATTTTCGTATTTAAGCTCAAAATCAATATCTAAACTAATTTTATTTGGCTCAATGGATATTGATTTTTTTCCATCTATAAATTCTATTTTTCTTTCTATTTTGATAACTTTAATTGGGGCTTCACTATTTTTAATCCCAGATTTATTTATTGCATCAACAAACAATTTTGCAGATCCATCTAAAATTGGAACTTCTTTATTATTAATTTCTATTAGCACATTATCAATGCCCTTTCCATACAATGCTCCCATCAAATGTTCTATTGTTGAAATACTTACTCCATATTCATTGGAGATCGTTGTACAAAAAACTGCACTGCTAACATTAAAAATATTTGGAATTACTATATTATTATCTTTAATGTCTATTCGCTTAAAAATTATTCCTGTATTTGGTTTAGCTGGTTTAATAGTAATGCTTACATTTTCACCACTATGAAGACCTACCCCTTGTATTGAAATATCTTTATTAATTGTTTTTTGATTTAAAACAGACATTACAGTTCTTATAAATTCAGCTCACAAAATATGAAAAACAAGAAATGTTACAGGAAAATACTATTTTATCTAAAAAAGTGAAAAAGTTTTTCAAAAAAACCTTCTTTTATTTGTTTTTTAGGAACAATTACAACTTCCTGTTTATTTATCCCTTCACTTAATTTTAAAGCTGCCTCACAGATATCTTGGGTTGTTTCTTCCAATAAATCTATCTCTTTTGAAAAGACAATCATTTCTTTAAATTTATTATCAAGAATTTTTGATCCATCTCCCATTAAAATCAGCTGAAATTGATAGTACTGGTCTAAATTTTGATTTAATTTTATTGATTTAATGCATAATTCCAAAATTTCTTCAATCCTTGCAAAAATTATTTTTTGGATTAGGTCAAGAGATAAATCTTTATCTAATAAAATATTTTCATCTTTATCGAAATTTAATTTAATTTTTTCAGCAAATATTAAATCAATATTCAAAATTTTAGAAAGATCTTTGGTTATGTGATTGCCTCCAATAGGTATAATGTGAAAAAAACTAATTTCATTTTCATCATAATGAGTTATTGATGTTTTATCAAAACCCATATCAATAAATGATATATTTTTTGTTGATATAAAATTTTTTTTATAGCTTATAGATTTTGCATAACTTGAACAAAATATTTGGTTTATTGAAATATCATATTTAGAAAAAAAATTCCTAAAAAAGTCTATAGTTTTTTTTGGAAGAGAGATAAAAATAATATCTATAGATAAAGAATTACAATCAATATTGAAAGGTAAAAAAGTATAATTTTTGTTATTTATTTTATAATTTTTCACAATTATATGGATAATGTTTTGATTTGGATAATTACTTGAAATTTGCTGTTTCGCGTCCTGAATTAAAAATTGGATATCTTCTTTTTTTAATTTGTTTCCATCAAAATTTTTTGATAACGATAAATTGATAGGTAATATCTCTGGGCTATCGATCATTAAATCAATATTTTCTAAATATTCATTTGTATTTTTTTCTAAATTTGAAATAATTTTTTGAAATTCTTTTCCTGCATTTTGAAAATTAGTAAAACAATTACTCTCATAAAAAAAATTCTTTTTTGAAATATCTTTATTAATAGCACCTACTCTAATTTTTGATGTTCCAAAATCAGCATATATATTAAAATTATTATTTTTCATTTGTTATAATTACATGATTAGAAATGCGTAAATCGATAACTTGATTATATCTAAATTGATCATCTTTTATTATTTTATGTGCTATACTTAATGCTTCAACTAAATTTTTTTTTGGTAATTTAATTAAAATTCCATCAATAGTTTGTACATCCCATCTATTTGAAAAATAAAAAAAAATTGATTTAAAGTCCTTAAAATTAAATTTTGAATTATCAATAACTTTTTTAAATTCTAAAAAATTTTCAGAATTAAATTTACCAAAAAATAAGGGTAGTAGTTCATTAGTATATTCACTTCTTATTAACTTGCCATTTGATCCTATTAAAAACTGACTACTACCTCTTATTTTTGCAATATATTTTGTTGGTTCGATTACTATACTGACTTCTTTTGGGTAAATTTTTTTAACACTATACTTTTCTACTAAATTATATCCTGAAATTATTGTCTCTATATAATTTTTATCAATAAAAAAAATATTTCTATATAATAAGTTATTAAGTTTTTTTGTTATCTGTAAATTATTATAATTTGATAAGCCAGACACTGTAATTTTATTAACTTTAATTGAGTAATTTTCTTTTACACCTAATGACTTATTGCTGGTGGTGCTTAACATAATTAATAATATTAAATATATTAATATTTTTTTATTTTTATCTATTAATTGATGCATCTTTTAAAATCCATTCAATCAATCTTATAAAACTAATACCAGCATAATTTGCAATTTCTGGAACTAAAGAAAGTTTTGTCATTCCTGGTTGGGTATTGATTTCTAATAAATAAAATTTTCCTTTGTAAAATTTAAAATCAGATCTCGTTACACCTCTACATCCAATTGCATTATGAGCTTTTAATGCATCATCTGTGATTTTTTTTATATCTTTTTTATTTAAATCCACTGGAATGATATGTTCTGTTTTAGATTTTGGATTATATTTTGCTTCATAATCATAAAATTTTCTTTTTGGTTTTAATTCAATTATACCTAATTTTTTTTTACCCATTATTGCTACTTGAATTTCTCTACCAGAAATAAATTCTTCAATTAGTATTTCTTTGTACGAACTTAATACCTTTAGATTTTTCAATATATTTTTTTTATTACATATGTATACGTGAACACTAGACCCCTCGTTTATTGGTTTAATAACTACTGGAAATTTTAATTTATTTTGAATTTGTTGAATAATATTTTGATTATTTTTTCCATAAATAAACCTAATATATTTTGGTGTTAATATTTTTTTTTGTGTAAATATTTTTTTTGAAATTACTTTATCCATTGCAATAGAAGATGAAATTACACCTGAATGAGTATATGGGATTTTTTGAGTTTCTAATATTGTTTGAATATATCCATCCTCTCCAAATTGCCCATGCAAAGCATTAAAAATTATATTTGGTTTATGTAATTTGATATTTTTTAGCAAATCTTTATCTGGCTCACATTTCACTACATTATATTTATTCTTTTTTAGTTCATTAGCTACTTGTTTTCCTGTTTCTAAGCTGATTAATCTCTCTTTAGATATTCCACCACAAAGAACTAAAACTTTTTTTTTTTTCATTATTCTAATATCTTTATTTCTTTTTCTAGCTTTATTCCTGTTTTTTTTTGAACACTATCTATAACAAAATCTATCAATTTTTTCATATCTTTGAAACTTGCGTTGTTACTATTTACAAAAAAATTACAATGCTTTTTAGATATTCTTGCGTCTCCAAAGCTTGTGTCTAACGACACTGAATCTTTTATTAACTCCCAAACTTTTTTCTCTGTTTGTGTAATTGGATTTTTAAAAGTACTTCCACTTGTTTTGATTTTAGTAGGTTGGACTTTATCTTTGGCCTCTTTTAGTTCTTTCATTTCTTTTTTTATCTTCTCTTTACTTTTTTTTTCTCCTTTAAAAGAAGCGCTTAAAAAAATCAAATTTTCTGACAAATTATTATTTCTGTATTCAAATAAAATTTTATTTGCAGGAATTGTGATTACTCTTCCATCTCTATCAACTGCTTGAACGGAAACTAATATATCCTTAAATTCTCTATTAAAACAACCAGCATTCATTCTTATGCCCCCACCAATACTCCCTGGTATACATGATAAAAATTCAAGACCTCCAACTTCATTATCACAAGCAAATTCTGATAATTTTTTATCACTACATCCACTACCCGCAACTATAATGCCATTTGGTAATAAAGAAATATTAGAAAAATTTTTACTCAGTTTAATAACAATGCCATTAAAGATATTATCACTAATAAGAGTATTAGAGCCTGCCCCAATAGTAAAAATTTTTTCCTTTTCACCAAATTTTTTTAAAAATTCAACTAAACTTAATAGAGAATCGGGTTTATAGTAAACTCTTGTTTTACCTCCAATATTAAACCAATTATTTTTTTTTAGATCATAATCAAATTCAAATTTAATATTTTTTTCTTTAGAAAACTTTTTTATTTCTTCTACTAACATTATATTAATTTTGGTAATTCTCTCATCCAATTTGAAATTGAACCTGCTCCCATTCCAATTACTATTTTTTTTCCATAAATATTACTTTTGATAAACTTAGCTAATTGATATTTATCATTTACTAAAAATAAATTTACTTTAGAATTTTTGATAATATCTTTAGCAAAATTGTTATAATCAAAACCTAGTTTTAATTTTTCCCCAGCCGCATATACTGGGCACAAAATTACTGTATCAGCTTTTTTAAACGAAAGACTAAATTCTTTTGTCAAATCTTTTAACCTAGATATTCGATGAGGTTGAAATACACATATTATTTTTTCTTTTTTATAAGCAGCGCTAACCCCGTTCAATACTTCCTTTATTTCAGTTGGGTGATGAGCATAATCATCATAAAAATCAGTTTCACGATATGTAAATATTTTATTGAATCTTCTCTGTACACCTTTAAATTCTTTTAAACCTTGTTTAATAATTTTTTTTGGTATTCCTATTGTTGAGGCAACCGCTGCTGCTGCTGTAGAGTTTCTAATATTGTGTATCCCCAAGAGTGGTATCTTTATTTTTTTTATTAGCGTGTTTTTTTTTCCTGGTAATTTAATAGATAGATCAAACTCTGAAAACTCTTTTGCTTGATTTATATTCTTAATATAAAATTGAGATTTAGGATTTGTTCCATATGTGTAATAATTTTTTACCTTAACGTTTTTAAGTAGTTCATTATTGTATTTATCATCAATACAAATAAATGATTTCCCAAATGAAGGAACTTTGTTAATGAATTTAATAAATAAGTTTTTTAAATCTTCTATAGATCTATAAAAATCCATATGTTCTCGATCTATATTTGTAACTACAGAATATGTTGCAGGTACATGAACAAAGCTACCATCAGACTCATCTGCTTCTAATATGCACCAGTCACTTTTACCAAGTTTTGCAGAATTTTTTAATGAATTAAGAACACCTCCATTAATAATTGTTGGATCTAATTTTGTTTTAGAAAATATTGCATCTAACAAAGAAGTTGTTGTCGTTTTTCCATGTGAGCCTGTCACAACAATATTTTTGGTTAAAGAAACTATATGGGCTAACATCTCTCCTCTCTTATAGACTGGTAGTTGTTTTTTTTTTGCTTCTATTAATTCTGGATTATTTTTTTTAATGGCCGAAGAAACAACTAAAATTGTTACTTTTTGAATATTTTTTTTTTTATGTCCTATTGAAATTTTTATTTTATTTTTTTTTAATCTATCAATATTTTTATTATTAGAAATATCACTTCCTTGAATTTTAAAACCCATCCCTTTCATTATTAATGAAAGACCACTCATACCTATTCCTCCTATGCCAACAAAATGTATAATTTCGGTTTTTGCTAATTCAATTTTCATTAATTATAGTTATAATTTTTTGATTTATATTATTCCATGTATTTTGATAGCTAAAATTCCTCATATTCTTTTTTTTATCTAAATATTCTCCTTTATTCTCAACTATATTAATCAATTTATTAGTCAGGCTACTTTCATTAAGTTCACTTTGAATTAAAGACCAATTACATCCTTGCCTTTCATAAAAAGAGGCATTTTCAAATTGATGGTTATCTTTTGCAAAAGGTAAAGGTATAGCAATGTACGCTATATTTAAAAAAGTTAATTCAGCTAATGTAGAGGCTCCAGCTCTAGTTATACATATATTTGCTTTACTCATAAATTCTGAAATATTTTCTTTAAAGTCAAATAATTCATTTTCAATATTATTTTTTAAATAAAGATTCTTTAATTTTTTGTAATTATTAAAACTAGTTTGTTGAAAAATTTTTAATCTATATTTTTTTGAAAGTTTTATAATTGAGTCATTAATGGCATTATCAAATAGTTTGGCACCTTGGCTCCCTCCTATTATCAACAGATTAATCTTTTTATCAATATCTTCACTTGGGCTTACCAAATAAAATTCTTTTCTCAATAATGGTTTAATTACTACAATTTTATTAACAAGTTTTTTGGGGAAATTTTTAATTTTTTTTGAATAACAAAAAATTTTTTCACAAAAATTTAAAAATAATCTATTTCCTCTTCCCAAAACCATATTGGGTTCAAATAAAAAAATTTTAATATTAAGAATTTTAGAAGCCACACATAGGGGTAGAGACATATAGCCTCCAGTAGATATTAATAAATCAATTTTTTTTCTTTTTAAAAAAAGTAATGATTTACCAACTAAATATACCATTAGGAGTATTTGGTATGGTAATAAAAATAAATTTTTTGACAATTTAGGGGTGTTAATAATTTCTATATTATATTTTTCTTTATTTAAAAATTGAGCACCTCTTTGATCGGAGGATATGTGAACATCAAAATTATCTTTTAAATGATCATAAAATATTGTTCCAGGGACGACATGTCCACCTGAGCCACCCGTACTTATTAAAACTTTTTTATTCATTTTAAATAACTTTTCTCTTTGTTAGATTTAAAATTATTCCTGATAAAATAGAAACTCCCACAATTGACGACCCTCCATAACTTAAATAAGGCAATGTCATTCCTGTTGTGGGAAATAAACTAATATTAACCCCTAAATGTATTAATGTTTGAACTAATATAAGTGTGATTGAGCCTGCCAAGATAAGTTTTATCTTTTCATTTTTTTCAGAATATAATCGTTTAAATACACTGTGTATAAATAATAAAAAAATTATTAACAATAATATAATTACTACTACTCCAAATTCTTCAGATATTACAGAAACTATGAAATCTGTATGAGCGTCTGGCACTTTATTTTTTAAAGTTCCTTCTCCAATCCCCTTACCAAAAAAACCCCCACTTGTTATGGCGTCTATAGCTTTTTCTACCTGCCCACCATGTGTTCCTGTAGTTGGATTAAAAAAAGAATCTATTCTACTTCTAATATATTCAAATCTAGGAATAAAAAAAATTAAATATAATAAAATAACAAATGATAAACCAAAAAAAATAATAAATATAAATAAGCTAATTCCAGATATAAAAACTAATGTTAACCAAGATAGAAAGACAAGCAAAGTTTGGCCAATATCTGGTTGAATCATCAGTAAAAGTGCTATGGGTACAATGGCTATAAAGCTTAAAAAATATTTATAATAAATGTGAAAATTTCTCTCACTACTTAAAATAGTTGCAAGCAAAATTATTGTAAAAGGTTTAAGAAGCTCTATTGGTTGAAATCTGGGTAAAAAAAATAATTCAAGCCAACGTTTAGAATTATTAACCTCAACTCCAATAATAGGAACTAATGCTAAAAAAAACAAAGTAACAAAAAATAGTATAATTGAAACCCTGAATAAATTTTTTTGGCTAAGAGTCGAAAAAAAAATTATCACAAATATACCGAGGCATATATAAGCTGTATGTCTAAAGAAAAAAAAATAACTGTTAGTATTGAGCTTACCAGATGCAATTAATGAAGTCGATGCAAGTGAAAAAAATAAACCTAAGGCAAATAAAAGCACTATTATCAAAAAAATTGACTTATCAATATTTTTCCACCACCCATGATAAAATCTATAAATTAAATTATTATTAAACATTTATTAATTTTTCCACATGATTATTAAAATGTTCACCTCTATCTTCAAAATTTTTAAACCTATCAAATGAAGCTGCTGCTGGACTAAAAAGAACGATATTATGTTTTTTATTTTTTTCTTTTTCAATATCAAATAAAACTTTTTTAATCAAAGACTCTAGGTTTAGGAATTGTTGACAGTTCATAATATTTTTTAATTGTTTTAAAAAAATTAACTTATCTTTTCCAAAAATATAAGCTTTGAAAGTTTTACAATTAGTTTTAGTTAGTAAAAATTTATCATTTTTTTTCGCCAAACCACCAACAATCCAATATACATTCGATAAAGATTTAAGTAAACTTACTGATGAAGAGTAGCTTGTAGATTTAGAGTCATTAATAATTGTTAGGTTTTTTGATCTATGAATTATTTGTTGCCTAAATTTTAATCCTTTAAAATTTTTTAAAGTTTTGTATAAAACTTTTTTTTTAATATTAAATTTTTTTACTATCTCAATAATAAAAGATAAATTTTCTTTATTGCCATCTGTATTGAAGTATGGATTATTTATAGTTTTTAAAAACTTGGTGTTAATATCTTTCCTAATTCGGATTATTTTAGAATCAATCTTATTCTTTTTTATTTCATTTTGAATATGTTGGTTATTTATGTTTAAAAATGCTATTCCTCTACTTGTTTGATTTTTAACTAATTTAAATTTTGCTTTAATGTAATTTTTCATATTTCCATGTCTGTCTAAGTGATCAGGTGAAATATTCAATATTACAGCATAATTTGCTCTGAATAATTTACTATATTCTATTTGATATGAAGATGCTTCAATAACAAAAATTGTATTTTTTTTGATATTTTTTTCAAGCAAAATTGGGTTACCTATATTACCAACCAACCTTGAATCAAACTTTTGATCTTTTAGCACACTATGAAGAATATTAGCTGTTGTAGATTTTCCATTAGTTCCTGTAATGGTGATATTTTTATTTATACCATGCAAACTATAAAAAACATCAAGATCAGTGTTAATTTTATTTAAATTTTTTTGCAAGTATTTGGAAAGTAAACACTTCTTAATATCAATTCCTGGGCTAATTATTATAAAATCAAATTCTTTATTTTTAACATCTTTTTGACTAATTAATTTTTTTTTAATTTCAATATTTTTTATAAAAAAACTTTTATCATCAAATAAATAAAGGTTACTTTTTTTTTTTAAAAATTGATATGTGGATAATCCACTTTTACCAAGACCATAAATTAAAATCTTTTTTTTAAAAAAGACATTTTTATTTTTTAACATTATCTTAATTTTAATGTTGCTAAACCAATCATCGCTAAAATTATAGAAATAATCCAAAATCTAATAACCACAGTAGATTCTGGCCAACCCTTTTTTTCAAAATGATGATGAATTGGTGCCATCATAAAAACCCTTTTTCCTGTTAATTTAAAAGAGATCACTTGTACTATTACGGAAATTGCTTCGAGAACAAATAGTCCACCAGTGATAGCCAAAACTATTTCATGTTTAGTAATTATTCCAACTGCTCCTAATGATCCTCCAAGTGCTAAAGATCCAGTGTCACCCATAAAAATTTTTGCTGGTGGGGCATTAAACCATAAAAAACCAAGACAAGCTCCAATTATAGATCCACAAAATACTGAAACTTCTCCAACTCCTATAATATATGGTATCTGTAAATAACCTGAGAAAACTATATTACCAGTAACATAACTAATAAATGCAAAACATGCTGCAACCAAAATAACTGGAACAGTTGCAAGACCATCAAGTCCATCTGTTAAATTTACTGCATTTGAAGATCCTACAATTATAAAAATAGAAAATGGTATAAAAAACCAACCAAGATTGACTATTAAATTTTTGAAAAAAGGAAAATATAAATTTGTTAATTCTTTATGGTCAGTAAAATAACTCAATAACAGTATACCTATTGTTGCTATTAAAATTTGAGAAATAATTTTAAATTTAAAAGAAATACCTGATGAGTTTTTATATTTAATTTTTTTATAATCATCATATGCGCCAAGCAAACCAAAAGAGGTAACTATAAAAATTAAAAACCAAATATAGATACTTGATAAGTCACCCCATAAAAGAACACCTGAAAATAAACCTATAAGAATTAAGACACCACCCATAGTTGGTGTACCTATTTTTTTGATAATATGATCACTTGGTCCGTCATCTCTTATTGGATCTAAAATCTGATTAGCTGAAAAATAATTAATAAATGGAGTTCCAATTAATAATACTATCAACATTGATGTAAACATTGCTAATCCAGTTCTAAAAGTAAGATATTTGAAAACATTAAGAAATGTATACGTGTCAATAAAATCTAAAATTAAGTTATAAAGCATTAATTTTTCCTGTTTTTAAAGCATTAGTAAGCTTAAAAAGACCTGTAGAATTTGAACCTTTGATCATTAGGTAATCATTATTATTTATATTGTTTTTTATCAAATTAATTATTTCAAAGTTATTTTTTAGAATTATACCTTTTTTACCTTTGCTAATATCCTTGTAAGTTTTGGTAATATGTTTGCCAATAACATTAACATTATTAATTGCTGTTCTGTTTATGATTTTGCTAATGCCCATATGTAATTTTTTTGAGTGCTTACCTAGCTCTAGCATATCACCTAATATTAAATGTTTTTTAGAATTAACTACCTTAATCATATCAAAATTTTTTATTGCAGAATTTAAAGATAAAGGATTTGAGTTGTAACTCTCATCTATTAAATAAATATTTTTCTTATTAATCTTTATTTTAGAAATATCTCCACGGCCTTTAGGTATATGGTGTTTATAAAAAATATTTTTTGATAGTTTATTAACATCCTTAAAAATTACAATAACAGCTAAAGTTGCTAATATATTCATTATATTGTTTTCAAAATTTGATGAAGAATAAAAATATTTTTTTTGATTATTAATGTTAATAAAAACTTTATATTTTATTCCTTCTTTTTTAATTGAATGTAATTTTATATTTGATTTTTGTTTTTTTATGCTGAAAGTGTAAATATTTAATTTTTTTTTTAATGCTATTTTTTTATGAAAATCATAAAATTGGTCATCAGCATTTAAAACTATTGCTCCACCGTCTTTTATATTGTGAATAATTTCTGATTTTGCTAATGCAATCTGTTTTATATTTTTAAAGTTTTTTGCATGGGCATAAGAAATATTAGTTATAACACCCACATCAGGTTTAATAATTTTTGATAAGTAGTCTATTTCACCTTTTTTATCCATTCCAATTTCAAAAACACCAAAATCATCTTTTTCATTAAGATTAAACAAACTTAATGGAACACCAAATTTATTATTAAATGACTTTGGTGAGTATGTTACGTTGCTAATTTTTTTAAGGGTTCTGCCTATCAGTTCTTTTAAAGAAGTTTTTCCGCAGCTTCCTGTGATTGCTATAATTTTACTTAAATAGTTTTCTCTAAGGATTGAAGATGTATTTGTTAAAAATTTTAAAGTATCTTTTACTTTAATTTGTTTGGAAATATTTTCTAATTTATTTACTTTATTGACCACAGCTAAAGAGGCACCTTTCATAAAAGCTTCTTTTGTAAACAGATTTCCATTTTTGTTTTTACCTTTTATAGCAAAAAATATATCATTTTTTTTAATATCTTTAGAATTTATCGATGCATTTTTAATTTTAGTTTTTAGTGAAAAATTATTTGATCTACTTATTTCTCTTAAAATATTTAGTTTTAAATTTTTAGATAAATTCTTATTTTTAATCTTTATATTTTTTAAAATAATTTTTTTATCTGAAAAAAAATTCTTAACTGTTCCATAATCTTGAATATTTTCATGACCCTTGCCAGCGACAACTAAAACTTCCCCTGTATTTAAATTTTCTATTGCTTTCTGAATAGCCCTTAGCCTTCTTGGTATTTCATAAAGTTTAAATTTATTTATTGATTTTTTTATTTGTGATCTTATTTTTTTTGGATTCTCTTTTCTTGGGTTGTCATCTGTTAAATAAATTTTATCACAATACTTGTTTGCGATTTTGCCCATCATGGATCTCTTCGATTGATCTCTATTACCCCCACAACCAAAAACAATTGAAATCTTTTTATCTTTAAATTGCTCTTTTAAATTTTGTAAACAGGTCTGTAGAGCATCAGGTGTATGTGCGTAATCTAATATTACACTAGAGTTATTTTTTATAATTCCTATTTTCTCTAATCTTCCACTTACTGGACTAATGTTATCAATTACATTGACTATTTGATTGAAGTTTAGTCCACTTTTTTCTGCTGCAAGCATAGCCATCAAAATATTCTTTATCTGTATTTTTCCCACTAAACTTGTTTGAAATTTATAAATTTTACCCTTATATTTAATTTGGCTTAATTGTTTACCTTTAAAATATTTGTGAGAAATTATACTTAAACTACTATTTAAATTAGATATTGTTTCAATATTTAATTTTTTTTTTAAGGCTATTTTTTTAATATTTTTATATTCTGGAATTTCTATATCAGTAATTATATTTGAATTTTTTTTAAGTAATTTCTCAAACAAATATAACTTAGAATTAAAATAATCTTTAAAATTTTTATGGTAATCTAAATGATCATGAGACAAATTAGTAAAAATCCCTGTCTTAAATTCTAACCCATCTAATCTATGTTGTTTAAGCCCATGACTTGATGCTTCTAATATTACATTTTCAATTTTTTGCTTTTTAATTTTTTTCAAATGGTGACTTAATTCAACTGGGTCTAGAGTGGTATTTAAAACATCTTTTTTATAATCTCCTGTATTAACACCCAACGTGCCAATAGATGCAGCTTTTTTTTTATTTAATTTTAGTATTTGTAAATAAAAGTCAGCGATTGATGATTTACCATTAGTACCTGTTACTGCAATTAAATTTTTTGGTTTATCTTTAAAAATATTGTAAGCAATTTGAGATAGTAATTTTCTTGTATTTTCTGATTTTATATAAAGAATATTTTTTTTTATACCTTCAAATTTTTGATTAGAAATAATTGTTTTTGCACCTTTTTTTATTGCCTCATTTATAAATTTATTTCCATCTATTTGATTTCCGTTAATAGCAAAAAATATATTATTTCTTTTGCACGTTAGACTATTAAAGCTAAGACCTGAAAAATAGTGTTTTTTATATTTTAATTTTGTGTTCTTAAAAAAGTTACCAATCAACATATTTAAATTAATTTTCTATATATTTTGTGGCTAAAATAGGCCCGATTTTTTCTATAATTTTGCCTGCTACTTCAACTGATGTCCAGCCAGCAGTATTAAATGGGGTCCCTTTTAGTGGTGGTGAACCATCTCTATAATAGTAAACGTACTCACTATTTGTTTTGGGAGATTCCAACATTACTATAAAAACATACTTTGGGTTTTCCATAGGAAAAATAGATGCAAAAGTATTGATTTTTGTATTAGAGTATTCTTTACTAACTACCTGTTCTGCAGTCCCAGTTTTACCTCCTACTTGATAACCCTTAACGTTTCCTTGTCTTGCAGTACCTTCTTTAGTTGATACAATTTTTCTTAACATATGATTCATTTTTTTTGAAACACCATTCTTTAAAATTTTTTCACTTTTATATTTTTTATCTAAGTTTTTTTTTATCAATGTTGGCTCAATGTCATAACCACCATTTGTAATTATTGAATAGCCCTTGGCTAATTGTAAGATTGTAGTTGTTATACCGTGGCCAAAAGAAATAGTTTCTAACTTACAACCTTCATACCAATCTATTGATTGGGGTCTCCCTACTTCCTCTATATCAAAATTTATCCTATCTAAAACACCAATACTCTTTAAAAATGATTTGTGTTTTTCTATTCCTATTTTTCTTGCTATTCGGACTGAGCCTATATTTCCTGATTTTATAAGAATTTGTTCTACCGTTAGATCTGATGGCATTTCTTTATCATATTCTCTTATACGATGATTTTTTCCACAACTAATGGTTTTTTTTGAGTCTAAAAATTCTGTATCAGGTTCAATTAATCCCTCATTTATTCCAGAAGCAATTGTAAAAGTTTTAAAAACAGAACCAAGCTCATAAGTTCCTTTTGTAACCCTGTTAATATAGCTCACATCATTAATTGTTTCTCTCTTATTAAGATTAAAATCAGGTAGAGAAACCATTGAAAGTATTTCTCCACTATTTACATTCATCAATATGGCTGCACTTCCTTTACTTCTAAATATTTCTTGATATTTCATTAACTCTTTTCTTATTAAAAATTGAATATCAGTATCAACAGTCAGCTGAAGAGGCTCAGAAATTTTTTTTAATTCTTTGTCATAAGATTTTTCTATTCCTGATATTCCATTATTCTCATCGTCTATCTGTCCAATAATATGACTAAATAAATTTTTCTGTGGATATAATCTTATTAAACTTTCATTGGAAGTTATTGATTTATCACCGAGTAGCATAACCTCCTCATATTTATTTTGGCTAATATTTTTTTCTAAATAAAAAAATTTATTTTTATTAAGTCTTCTTTTAATTTCTTCTTTTTTTTGGGGAAAAGTATAATTTAACATTAATAATAAATGTTTTTTATTAATTACTTGAGATGGATAAATTCCTACATCGATTGTTCTAACTGTTTTAACTAAATAATTTCCATTAATATCAATAATATCTGCTCTATAATTTTTTGTGCTAGGTGCTTGTACTTTATTTTTAATATTTTTTTTTAATGATCCTAAATGAAGTAACTGAATTGAATAGATTAATGAAATAATAGAAAAGATAAAGAAAATGAAAGCTACTCTATTGAACTGAATATTTAAATTTGACTTATTTTTTTTATATGAAAATTCATTTTCATATTCTTCAAGAAGGATGTTTTCATTCATTATTTTCTAACTTTTTATTAAGATCCGTTATTATTAAATGATCATCAACTTCTTTGATTTGCTTAATATCGATAATATCCTTCTGTATTAGATCATTTTCAAAATATTGAGATTGATATTGAATCAGTTTATCTGGAGAGCTTAAATAATTATATTCTAACAAAATATCTCCTAATTCAGATTTTAATAATCTAATATTTTCTTTTACTAAAAATATTTCATCCTCAATTTTTTTTGTAGAGTTTTTAACCAAAGTTGTAATTAAAATTAGTATAAAGATAGATAAGATTAGTATTGTTTTTTTCATAATTTTTTAGAATAGTTCTCAATATCAATTAAGTATTTAAATTTATCCAATATATCTGTTTCAAAATTGTAAAAATCCTCTTTTTTAATAACGTATCGTAATTTTGCAGATCTTGAGGGAGGGTTATCATTAATTTCTTTTTCAGATGGCACTATTGGTTTTTTATTAATTAATTTAAAAAGATTGATTTCTTCTTCTTCTTTCGGGACATATCTTGAAACGCTTTTATTTTCAGATAAACTTTTAAAAAAGTACTTTACTATTTTATCCTCTAAAGAATGAAATGTTACTACTGCAATAATTCCATCCTTCTTAACAATTTTAGCAGCGTTAATAAGCCCATAAATTAATTCGCTAATTTCTTTATTCACAAATATTCTTAAAGCTTGAAAAACTTTTGTTGCACTGTGTGTCTTGTAATTTTTTTTCCTTTTTGAAGATTTTATAATTCTTACTAGTTCTTCTGTGGTGATTTTTTTTTTTTCTCTATCTTCAACTATATTATGGGCTATTCTTTTGCTTTCTTTTTCTTCTCCAAAATATTTAAATATCTTTTCTAACTCTTTTTCATCTAAAATATTTATTACTTCTTTTGCAGAAAAATCATTAATTCCCATTTTCATATTAAGTTCTCCTTCAGAATCAAATGAAAGCCCTTTCGTTGGGTCTTTTATTTGTGTATATGAATATCCTAGATCAAAAATTATTCCTCTTATATTTTCATTCTTTAACTTAAGATTATTAAGCTGACTAAATTTTATATTTTTAAAAAAAAACCTATTTTCAAATTTATTTTGAATTTCTTTTGCTTTTTTAGAACTTTTTAAATCCCTATCTAAAGCTATTATTTTTGTATCTGAAAAATCTAATATTTTTTTTGTATAACCACCTTGACCAAATGTGCAGTCAATAAACGTGCCACCATATTGAGGGGTAATAATGCTAATTAATTCATTTAGCAATACTGGATAATGTTTTTTTATATCCAATATTATGGTGGCTTTCATTTATTTTCTTGAAGACCATTAATTCTTTTGCCTTCTTAGAAAAGCTGGGATTTCTAGATCATCATTTTCAGTATCATTTTCATTACTTTCTGATGGTAATAAATCTTGAGGGTTTAAGCTCTCATTGTCTGAATTAAATAACTCTGGTGTTTCTTCTTCAACACCAAAATTTTCTAATCCATTAGAAAATTGCTCTGTTTCAGTTGAGCTATTTTCCATATTTGAGGTATCTAGAGCTTCCTCTGAAAAAGATTTTTCATAATCATTTATTGGATTATTCTCAATAATATTTTCTACTTCTACTTCATGAGTATTCATAACTTGATCATTCATCATATTATTTGAGGATGTGTCTACTGTATGTTCTTCTATAACTTCATTTTCAAGTTTTAATGCATTTGCTCCATGAGTTATAGGATTAGATATTGTTGGTGAAAAATTGAATGATTGAGCTGATCCAGAATTAGAAAAATCAGAATAACCTGGGTTTCTATTTTGTATTCTATGAACCATATTGATTACAGATTTTCCCTCTGGTTGTTGTCCATCTAATGCAGTGGCTACTATTGAAACTCTAATTTTACCATCTAATAATGGATCAGTTATTGCTCCAATGATTACTTCAGCTTCAGCATCAACTTCAGATCTTATTTTATTAACTACTTCATCTACTTCGAAAAGTTTAAGATCTTTACCACCAGTAATATTTACCAAAAGTCCTTTTGCTCCTTTTAAAGTATAGTCGTCAATCAAAGGGTTGCTAATTGCTGTTTCTGTAGCTTTCATAGCTCTACCTTCACCTTCTGCTTCACCAGTTCCCATCATTGCTTTACCCATTGAAGCCATTACAGTTTCAACATCAGCAAAATCAAGATTTATTATACCTGGTCTTACCATCAGGTCAGTTACACTTTGAACTCCATGCATCAATACATTGTTTGAAAGATTAAATGACTCTTCAAATGTAGTTTGTTCATTTGCAATTTTAAACAAATTTTGATTTGGAATTACTATTATTGTATCAACATGTTTTCTTAGTTCTTCAAGACCTTGTTGTGCTCTTCTCATTCTTGAAGGACCTTCATATAGAAAAGGAAGAGTTACAACACCAACTGTTAAAATATTTAACTCCTTTGCTGCTCTTGCTATAACATGCGCTGCTCCTGTTCCGGTTCCACCACCCATTCCAGCAGCAATAAAAACCATATTTGCTCCTTGCAAACAATTTACAATCTCATTTAAAGACTCGTCAGCTGCTGCTTGACCAATATCAAGCTTTGCGCCTGCTCCTAACCCTTTAGTTAAGTTTACTCCAATTTGAATTTTTGCTTTTGCTTTACTATGTTTTAAATCCTGTGCGTCTGTATTTACCGCAATAAATTCTACTCCTTGTAATCCATTATCAATCATTTCATTAATTGCATTCCCACCTGCTCCGCCAACACCAAGTACTAATAGTCTTGGTTGTAACTCTTTTATTTCCGGTGTTTTAAAGTTAATTGTCATTTTTATTTCCCCTCATTGTTATTAAAATGTTTTTCCCATTTAAGGCTTGCCCGATTTATATTTGCTTTTTTTCGAGCATGTACCTTAAATTTTTCAAAAGCTGCTGGCTCCCATATCTGGAAGGTTTGACCTTGACCAACAAACAACATGCTGTTTTTTATTTTTGCATGTTTTAATAATTTTGATGAAAGTGAAATTCTACCCTCACTATCAAATTGTAAATTTATACTTTCAGATAAAATTGAAGTTGCAAAAAAATCTCGTTTTTCCTCAAATGGACTTAACGAGTCTATACTATTTGAAAGTTTTTCAATTCTATCTTGGGAACATGCTTCAATTGATTGATTATTAAAAGAAGGATAACAAATCACTCCATTGTAACCTAAATTTGAAAGATGTGATCTGAAGCTAGCAGGCACTGACACCCTTCTCTTTTTGTCTATTCTGTTCTCGTAAGTAGATAAAAACATGTTTTTTATATTTCATAAATTCCTTATTTGGGAATATATGGGATAATATGGGTTTTTTATTATAGAGTCAATATATTCATTTTGGTGGTTTTTTTACTATATGAACTGGTATCTTAATAACAATAATAGGAGTCAAATCAATTATTAGATTTCTTGATGACACAATCTAAAAATGAAAAATAAGAACAGAGTTGATTCAATTGTGAATCAAAAGGTGAACATCTAAAATTAATTAAATTTAATATGTGAATAACTTTGCCAGATAAATTATAAGCCGGGTTCTGTCATTTAAACTTATCATT
>Ga0209335_10001042_pt1 | contig 32858 bp, 17 predicted proteins | sample COG_09_FD_184753 | JGI IMG/M metagenome (GOLD analysis project Ga0209335, IMG submission 184753) | Pelagic Microbial community sample from North Sea - COGITO 998_met_09 (SPAdes) (version 2) | ecosystem: Environmental > Aquatic > Marine > Neritic zone/Coastal water | place: Helgoland, sampling...
AATTGATCTTCCCGAATTATAACCAACAATTATATTTTTATCTCCACTTGTAAGGGCGTATTCAGAGCTTGCGGGACCAATGATAACATTTCTATCTCCCGTGGTTAAACTACCTACTCCTTGATTACTAATAAGTAAATTAGTGTCTACACTAGTTCCAGTTGTTGTATTGTTTGGAACTGAAATACTCCAAACTTTACCATCTTCTGAACCAGCTATCTCACCTTGTCCTGATATTTTTAATATATCACCTTTTATTTGATCACCATAAACATTTGTAGAATTTATATCTGTAATGTTTCCTGTCGTAGATGTTAGAGTATTAATTGTTATCGCATTAATAGTTCCCCCTTCAACGCTGTCACCACTTATTTGATCATTTGCGAGAGTGAGTGTTCCTTGAGAAACATCTAGTGTTTTCTCATAGCCTACAGTAATATCGCTTGTTGCTATAGTCGCACCATCAATCGTTCCATCATTGATATCGGGATTTGTAATAATTTTATTTGAAAGTGTTTGGAAACCAGATATAGTTACAACAGTATCATCAATAGTTAACGTATTTCCATCTTTATCTATACCATTTCCAGCTGTAATTTGTCCTGCGCCTGAAAATTGAGAAAATTCAATTGAATTTGTTCCAATGTTTATATCATCAGAAGTTACAACAAAACCAGAATCAGCATTTGTATTACCCATTTCTACAAAAGAAAAGGAACCCGAAGTAACGTTTGTATTGGAATTAAAATCATTTGCTCTTTCCCAAGAACCCGTATTACTGTAAATATAGATACCATTTTCAGAAGATGTTGTTTGATTTTTAACTAATATTCTAACGCCGGCCGTTAGTGTTACACCATCAATTTCAGTTATTGTATTATCTAATGTAATGTTTTCAGTTGTCCCTACAATACAAGATTCTTTTATATCTAAACCACTGGCAACCGAATCAATGTAATATTTAATAGCAGACTGTGTAGAAACAACTGTTCCAGTATCATTAAGGGAATTATTATCAGATAAAAGGATCTCAGAAACATTTGAAGGGCTGTCAGATGTGTTACCAAGTATTTTCATTGAAGATATTTGACTTATCCTGTTTATGTCTAGTGTGTTTTGTTCTATTTTTATACCACTAATCTGTTCATCGGATAATGATAATGTAGCGTTTTCAAGATCTAATGTATTTCCTTCTGAAAGTGATATACTACTGTTGTTGATAGTTTTGTTGGTGAGTGTTTGTGTATCATTTAATGTAACTACTGTATCGTCTATTGCATGTGTAACTGTATCACCAGTAATACTTGTAGTTATACCTGTTCCACCTGCGAATTGTAATGTATCTGAGCCTAGAGAAACTGTATCTGAGCCTGTGTCAGATGATATATTGAGATCAGTTGATATACTTGATGTTGTTGCTGATGAAATACGACCTTTTGAATCAACGCTTATTACTGGAATTTCTGTTGATGAACCATAATCTCCAGCTGTAACTCCACTCGTTGATAACATATCTGAAGAGATTGTTTCTATATCCCCGGAAGATATAAGATTTCCTGTTGTATTTGGAAGTGTAAGTGTGACATCTTCTGTAAGTTCATTTCCTTGAACTTTAATTTTATTTTCTCCATTATCAGAGTTTTCATAAAACTCTACAAAACCATGTGAAGAATTTCCATTTTTTACTTTTATCCCATCTTCACCGTCTACTGTTAAACTAGAAATATCTGAGATATTGTTACCCATCTCTATTTTAAGTTTTTTTCCATCTGTTGTATCGAATGATAGATCTATATTATTACCCGCTGAAAATGTCAAACTCTCTACACCCGCGGGGTTAATACTTGTAACAGTGCTACTATTTGTTCCACCATCTTCATTAATATTTAAGTTCCTCCAAACACTTGCTGTATTATTAATCATTTTTACTAAAAGTCTATTATTAGATAATAATTGTAAATCAAACCCCTCATCCTGATCAAATATTAATGAAGTAAAATTATTATAGTTATATGTATAACTACTCACCACATCTCTCTTTATTTTAGTTATGATAAAATCATCCATTTTCCCATTGATTTGTTCTTGAATGTTAGATTCTATGTTGTCTAAATGGTTTATTTCTGTTGGAGATACAGTTATAGGGGTTGAATGGGGATTACTAAAGGGCACTAATGTTCCCGAACAATTCGCTAAATTAATAGTTCTATCTCCAGTAGGGTTATTAACACCAAGAAGTGTTTCATAATCATCATCAGTTGATCCTTCAAATCTAATAGAGTTTGTATTAAGAATATTACTTGAAAATGTTCCGGAACTGTCAAAAGTAAAAGCTCCATTTGTAAAAGTCCCATCAATTGTTAAATCATGAAGTCCACTTATATTACGATTTGAATCTACGGAAAGAATATCATTGGCTGAAGCGGTTCCGAGAACAGTTCCTGAGAGTAAATTAAGTTCTTCAGGGGTGGCTGAAATAGTGGTTGTAGATGGTTGTGAAAAAGGAACAAGTGTCCCTGAGCTGTTTGCTAAATTAATTGTTCTATCTTCTGTTGGATCAATTACAGAGAAAGTAGTCTGGAAACTATCATCGCTTGTTCCTTCAAAGACAACATTTTGAGGATACATTGTAGAGATATTGGTGATGTTTCCTCCCGTAATTGTGATTGTTCCATCACTAAGAGTTTCAACATTTACATTTCTTAATCCTGAGATATCGCGATTAGAATCTACGGAAAGAATATCATTGGCTGAAGCAGTCCCGAGAACAGTTCCTGAGAGTAAATTAAGTTCTTCGGGGGTGGCTGAAATAGTGGTTGTTGATGGTTGTGAAAAAGGAACAAGTGTCCCTGAGCTGTTTGCTAAATTAATTGTTCTATCTTCTGTTGGATCAATGACACCAAGAATTGTTTCAAAATCATCTATTGTAGATCCTTCAAATGTAAAAGTATTAACAGTAACTGAATTAACACCAGTAACGTTTCCTCCATCAATTGTTAATGTACCATTTGTGAATGTTCCATCAATTGTTAAATCATGAAGCCCGATTATATTTCTGTTTGAATCTACCGAAAGAATATCATTAGCTGAAGCTGTTCCAAGAACTGTTCCTGAGAGTAAATTAAGTTCTTCGGGAGTAGCTGAAATAGTAGTTGTAGATGGTGCATCAAAAGGTATTAATGTTCCATCTGCATTTGCTAGATTAATAAATCTCTCTTGATCTGGATCAATAGCGTTTAAATTAGTTCTCACAGCATTTTGTGTAGATCCTTCTATCTTAAGACCACCTGTTAATATTAAATTTACAAATTGAGGGCTTGTATTTTCTCCAATATTTTGAGGGGGTCCATCAGATACCCAGTCAATAAAACGTGCTGGGAAAATACTATCAACATAATACTTGGTGGCCGCATCTGTTTCTTCAGTAGGTAAGGATACATCTTCTACGCGATTATTCCCCATAGAAATATCATAGTCATTTTCTACTGTTAAACCTTTCATGAGGCCCTTTCCACCTGGAAAAGCATCCTCTACTGTTCCAGATACAACCTGAAAAGTATTGAAAACAGCATCTCTTAGACATCCATCTTCTGACATGTTATTTTATCTTTATTATTAATATTAAATAAAATAAAAATATGTTTTTAAACTTTAATAAAAATATTTTTAATCGTTATAAAAATAATAAAAAAAAATAATAGATACTAATATACATTTATAATGGGTGGAGGAATAATGCAACTCATGGCTAGTGGTATACAAGACAATTATATAACTGGAAATCCGCAAATAACTTTTTTTAAAAGTGTTTATAGAAGACATACAAACTTTGCGATTGAATGTGTTCAACAAATAATTGATGGAGATTTAGGGACAGAAAACATAGTTACAAATTCATCAGTAAAAATATCAAAAACAGCTGATCTTTTGAATGGTATCTATGTAGTTTGTCCTCAAAAAGTGAATGGTATTAATGGAACAGAACTAATAGAAAGTGTTGAATTAATTATTGGTGGAACAAAAATAGATAGACATACGAATGAATGGATGAAAGTTTGGGATGAATTAACAATAGATAGTAATAAAAAGGAGGGATACAGATACATGACCGGGGGATTTAATACTATAAATAAAACAAAAAATAATCAATCAACGGTAACAATACCATTAAAGTTTTGGTTTTGTAGGCATATTGGTCTTTCATTACCTCTTATTTCTATTCAATATCATGATATAACCTTAAAAATAGAATGGGGAATCAATTCAAAAATAAATCGTAATAGTTCTCCTTCTATTTCTTCATTGTGCGAAGTATGGTGTGATAATGTATTTTTAGACTCAGATGAAAGAAAACGATTTGGTGAAAATGAACATGAATACCTTATAGAACAATTACAAATCATTGATACAATATCTCAAAGTCCTTCAAAAAAATTTAAATTAAATTCATTAAATCATCCAGTAAAAGAAATATTATGGACTGAAAATGATACCTCTTCTACAAAAATTACAGATGAAAAAATAAATATAACGCTCAATGGTATCGATAGAATGTCGGAACAACATAAAGAATATTATTCATTGAAACAACCTTTTAAACATCATACAAATATACCTTCATATAATGTAAAAGAGCATGAAGAACCTATCTTACTTGAAGTTCCAATTGATTCCGGTATAAGAGAACATAAATCAACCCCAACTAGCATCGATGATACAGAGTATCTAATAAAAGTAAAGCTAGGTCAAAATTATGTAGATTATAATAGTTCCTCTCTTCAACCATTTAGAGTTGGCGATATATTAAGTATATGGAGGGCATTGGAAAATTCTATGTCACAGATTGTTACAGTAAGTTCAATTGAAGAATTTACTGATAGTAACGGGGCAACTACAAAAAGGGTTAGTTTTTCACCTGATTTATATGGACAAACACCATCGGTTGGAGTAAGCATAAGGTTTTACATTATAGGTAGGAGAGAGTATTCTAGAGCTTCGTATAGTAAGTTTGATAAGAATATATACCTTTATTCTTTTTGTTTGAATCCTGAAGAACATCAACCGAGCGGAACCTGTAATTATTCCAGATTAGATGATTCTAAATTAAATTTTTCATCCTCTGTCAGTATAGATACTATTTTTGCTACTAATTATAATATATTAAGAATAAGTAATGGTTTAACTAGTTTACGTTTCGCGAATTAAAAAAAAATATCTTTGTTTTATAAATGAATAATGAAGAACTCATGCAGTTAAAGTTTGAACAGACGATTAATTTGTTGATAATGTATAAGCAGGAAAATCCTCAATTGGATGTTTATTTGAATGAAAAATCAATGAAAGAAGCGGTTCAGTGGTATAAAATTAAAATATTAAAAAATATAAACACATAAATGTCACAAGATCTAGAATATATTAAAGCAGAAATTGAAAATTGTGAAGAACTAGAAGATTTATTTGAACTAAAGCGTGGAGATAAAGTAAAATATATAACACTTCTTAAAGGTTCAGAATATTTTTACGATGGTGGAGAATATATTCGTATGGTTGACAATGCTGTTTGTATTCAATGTGGGAATAAAACAGAAAATGTAACTATCTCTTATTTTAATAAAGAAGGTAAGTCCCTTTATAATTCTAGATTTTTCGTAGTAACTAAAGAATGTATAGATAAAAAACAAATTATTGAATATGAGAAGATAATTAAAAATCAGCAGAAAATAATTGAAATTTTAACTAAAAAAAATAAAGCATTAGAAAAAGAAATCAAAAAAGGTATGTCCCGATAGAAAGAGGTAGCTGAACACCCAAAATATGTAATAAATAATAATGTTCATAATATAAATAATTAAGAATAAATATTATACATGCATGTATCATGGTATAAATTATGTATGGGTTATACCGGGATTGATGGATTATGAATAAACCCATAAGAACATTACATATTATATCATAATTTCTGATATATTCCCATCCATATGTTTTATTATATCTAGTAGTATGACATAATATTCCATTAATAATAACTATAGAACAAATAATACCCCTCGGTGTTGATAAATTAACCATTGGTAAAAAGAATAATAAACCTAAAGAATTAATCATAATTTTTTTTAAGTACAAAATATATTTCTTGTAAAACCTTACAATCTATTCTATTATATTCAATAATATTTTGTATTTCTAAATATCTTTTTAAAGGTATTTTTTTATCTTTTTTACATATTTCTTTGAATTTTATCATAGCATCTAATCCATTGTTATTTTCTTCATCCCATGTAGTTTCGATCAACCCATTTTTATAAAGAGCTTTGCCTATTGATTTTATTCCAAATTTAAAAACACCTTTCACGATAATGGGTTCTAGGCGAAAATGATCTAATAAATCAACTAAAATATATTCAGGGAATTCTATATCAGGATGTTTTTTGTGAATATAATCCATATATTTTGATTCGGCATGTCCCCAATGAAATATATTTATTCTACCATAATCATTATAAATATTCCATAATTTTTCTGAAAAAGACTTCACTATATTTTTTTCACTTTCTATTTTAAAATTTTGTATTGTATAATCATAAAAATCTTTTTTATAATAAAAACCTATAATAGCTAAAACAGGATTATCATATTTATCTTCACCACCATTAAAAAAATCAACCTTTTCATCAATTGTCAAGAAACTTTCAACGTCAAAAAAGATATTATTAGTTTCCGTTTCTTTTAAAACTTCTCTCAGGGCATTTGTAACGTTTTTACGTGGATATACAATTATTTCATCACATTTATTCATATGTATCATTCTTTCTTGAATACTTTTCTTTTTTGATTCTTTGAGTTCTGAGAGTAACTTAGGGTCATCCCAACAAAATATATTTTTTTGGTGAAAAAGACATCTTTCTTCATAACTTATATTCCAAACAAGTGTGATTTCTTTTATACGATTAGCCAACCTTAGTTTTTCATTTTCCCATTCAGAATCTTTTATATTCATATTTGGATATAGTTCTTTTCGCGATGGTTTATCATTTATTGCGAGTGTTTTCCATTGTGTCCTTATAACATTAATCCAATTATAAGCTCGTATGAATTTTAATGTAGTTTTTTCATTTGTAATTACATGTGAAATAAATTCATCTTTGGGTAATTGTGTTTTCTTGTAGTAATATTCTTTCCCTATAATAAATTTCTCAGGTTCATATCCAAAGTATCTAGAAAAACATTGAGAGAAAGAAAATAATAAACATCTCTTATATGGTATATATCCTTCATCAAGACATTCTTTCAGGTCACTTTTTAAATTTAGCGATGAAAAGCTTAAATTGATGATGATATATTTATTTTTGATAGAATGTAAAGGGTAATTTTTTATTTTTGGAAAACAATACGAAAAAAGTTGTACATCTATTAAAATATCTGTATGGACAATCATATCATCATAGAGTAGTTTAGCACCCAATATCAAAGGTTTCCCTTCTTCTACAAATTTTTTTGTTTCTTCTATACTTGTATGTTCTTGTATATCTATGTTTATGTTTGCTTTATTTTTTAGAAAATTAAAAAAATTACTTTTGTATTCATTCCATTCTTTGATTATAAAATCTTTATAAAATGTATCATTATCTTTTTTATAATTATTGTCTTCTTTTTCTTTTATGTTAAACCAATCTACAATTGGATCTTTTAATATATGATTTTTCAATAGGGAAACATCGAAAGGTATTGAAAAATATTCCATAAAATATTATTTAATTTGTGTTATAAAAAAATTATCGCAATTTACTACCTCCACCTGAAGAATCAAATAGAGTTTTCATGTGAACCTGTTTATAATGTATTAACTCTAATATTTCATTATATCTACTAGTAGTATTGGTTAATAATTCGGTATATTTAGATATTTCATTTGATTTATTATTAGACATTGCAGATTCTAATTCTCCATGTAACTTACGTAGTCTTTTTTTAATTAAGTCTCTTATTTCTTTCTTTTTTACTTTTTTTTCTCCTTCAATTTCTTCCATCTTTTCACTGATTTGTTCATTTTCGTTTTGTAAATTTTGGATATTTGATTTATTACCTTTTATTTCATATGTATCATCTTCTAATAGTAACTTTAAAAGTTCCTCATTTGTTTTTTTTTTATCTTCTAGTTTTACCTGTTTATTTACTAGTGCTTTACATTCGCGAATTAAATCTGAGATAGATTCATAATCAGTTTTATCCATTGTATATAAATATATAATATTTAATTTAAAGATTCAAGTTTAGTTGTATAAAATTCTTTCGCATAATCAAGTCTTTCAATCTTATCATTATAAAATTCTCTTAGTTCTTCTTTTTTCTCTTCTGTTAATTCTGTTTTTTCTTTAACAGTTATCCATTTTTTATGATGTTCAGAATGATCAAACAATTCTTTTACAGTTACAAATTTCCTACCACCCACATGTATGTTTGATAATACATAATCTCCATTATAAAGCGTATGATGTAATAAGGCTATTTTTGTATCGTCATGTATATTTTTACTACCATAAAATTTAATATTCATTTCTTTTCCATTTGAAAATGATATTAAAAGAATACCGAAAGTTTCATCTTCATGGACATATTCTTCTTTTACTCTTTCTAATACAAGTTCTATATCGGGACGATTTATTTTTTGCTTACGTTCTCTTTCTTCACCCGCTTCTTTTCTCCAATATTTCATAATATCCGTGATGTTTGTGAAAACATCGTGTTTTTCACCATAACGTAAAATATTATATTTATTATATTCTTTGATGAAAGTATCTCTTTTATCTTTTAGTTTTTCATCATTGTTTAATTCTGATAATTTATAAAGAATTATTCTCTGTATTGGTCCAATAAAAGATATCTTTCTTCGTGGACCGACAGTAACTCCTCTAATTTCTTTTATTTCTTTCCCATAATTATCAGGTAAGAGTCCTAATTCTTTGAACGCATTAGACAAATTCCACCAATCACCGCCTTTTCCATCTATATTGAAAATAATGGATGCTTCTGGACCAAATAATTTAGTTATATAGTATGGTGTCGTTTTAAGTTTTGTTGTTTTTACTTTTTTGTATAAGCTATATTCCATTTCATCGGAGATATTTATGAAATTACTTTGACGAATAAAAATATCTCTTAAAGAATCATACATTTTTTCTTTGTCTTTTAAGAACTTTATGAATATTTCTGTTTCAGGTGTATTTTTCTCTAAATCAGAAAATTTAACAACATTATCTATTATCTTATTGATTGTTGATATATTATTACCATTTTCAACACTTATGATTAGTCTATAAGAAAACTCTTCCAATAATTTTTTATTCCATTTGAATTTTTCTTTATCAATTTTACCAACAACATGTTTTGTTAAAACTCCAACGATCTTCTTAACTTTGTGTGTTTTTCTTTCAAACTTATCTTCTTCTATAATACCCATAATAACTTCATCTTGATTTCCATTCTTGATTAAATTGAGTAAATTGGTAAATAATTTATGTTTTTGATCTAATTTAGTATTGTATATATGTGTATATTTTTCTTTGTTGTCAATATTTAATATAAGCTTATCTAGTTCAAATGGATTGATTTCAGATTTGAAGGTTTCATATTGTGATGACCCTTTTATTTCTTCAGGATTAATAGGTATCAATCCATCTTTTACAAAAAGACATACCCCTTGACCTTCTTTGTTTTGTATTATTTTTTGTATGTTGATATCTAATCTTTTTAGATATTCTTTTACAAAATTAAATTGAGGATAATCTTTTATCTCATAGATTATTTCTAGATTTTTATTTTCAGGTGTCATCTTCATAGGCTTAATTGGTAATAGTATATTTCCATCATCTCTTTCATATAAAACATGGGTTATTTCCGAATAATTATTAATGTAATGTTTAACCCCTTTATTTTCAACTTCTAAATATTGAATACGTTCACTCCCTTTTAGCTTTTCTAGATCATTTATAATACGATTAATAATAAAAAAGTGTGATGAAAGGGCTCTTAATAATTCATCATCATCTTTTAACTTCCCTATACTTCTCATTGAAAGATCAAGGAGTAATTTGTCACCATCTTTATCATAGTTTTTACGTATGAGTGATTCAATATCTTTATCATGAATATTATCACAATCTCTTTCAATCCATAACCAACTAGTCTTACTTTTCAAACCTTCTTTTAATTGAGGAGCGACTTGTTTTGTTGTTTTTACAAAAACCATTTCTTTTTTAACCTTGCCAATATCGGTAACTACAAAATCACCTTCTTCACCTACAAATTTAGCATAGTTCTTTTTACCACTATTGGGACAATTTTCTACATCATTTTCAATCCATCTTAATTCAGTTCCTTTTTTAACCTTTTTTTCATAGGGTGACCATTCTGTACAATATTTAGCCCCCTTTTTACACGATAAATTATTTATTTTTGTTGCCGTAATTCCTGATCTTAAACTTGGATCTCTACCTCTTGGGTATGGAGAAACAAATACTTTTTTTATTGTTTCTTTATTGAAATATTCGAATGTATTAAAGATATTTCTAGATAAAACTTTTACTTCGTATTGTTCTTTCAACATATTGACACGATAAACAATCGGTTCATAATAATGACCATCTTTTATCATAAAGCAGTAATTATCACTTTCATTTTGTTCAGTGTTTTTTATTTTAATACGTTCATCATATTTCTCAAATACAATTATGTTAATCTTTTCACTTAATATTGAATTTAAGACTGGTATGATATATTCATCTTTTTTCTCCTCATCGCTTCTTAAGAAATCAATATATGTTTTTAAAGATAAAACTAATGAATACATATAACTAATCTTTGCCGAATTAATATTGAATTTGTCTTCACTCGCTGATAATAAACTTGAAAGAGTTTTTCTATCATCTTCGCCAAATCTATTTCTAAAAGATTTCTTATTAGTATATTGTTTCATGTCTTGTCTATCCAGTTTTGTTACATTTTTTTTCCTGAATAATTTATGTAATGAGGGACAATACTGATAATATTCTATATTGGAGCGAAGAGGCTTTATTATTTCATTTTCTATAAAAGATTTTGGGTCTCCCTTATAATCTAATAATTCTATTAGAGAATTTATAAAGGATGATTCTTTAAAAACGTAATCGTTTTCATTCTGTGCGACACCCTTCCTTATAAAACCATTTGATACAGATAAATTTGTATCATATTCAAAAATCTTATCTTGTGTAAGCATCTCTTTTAATTTTTTAGGTAATTGAGAGCATTGTCCGACACTAATTGGTAGTGTTTCTTTTGTATTTATTTTACATAACTTTTCACTAACTTTCTTGGGACTCTTTTTTATTTCTTTTTTAGGTTTGGGTTGTTCTTCTTCTTCTTGAGACTCCTCTTCTTTTTGAGCATATTCGTTTTCTAATCCTCTTTTTGAAAAGCAACATGGTAATTGATAACCGTCTGGATGGATAATAAGCTTTGAAAAACCAGGTAAGATATGTTTGTATGAATCTTCATTTGGAATACCATCCCAATATTTACCCTTTCTTTCTAAAATAGTATTATTTTCTTTGTTTTGTTTATCTTTAATTATATCTTTTTTATGTTTATCAACATATTCTTTTGTAAGAGGTATTTCACGTGAAATATCCCAATACTGGGGACAAATATAATTAATATCTTTATTTCTTCTAGGAACAGTTATAGATTTTGAATAAGAGTCTTTACCTGATATAGATGGGTCATAATTATTTATTCTTTTTAATTCGTCGGTTGTAATAGATACAGGATGTCTATCAATAGCCGCACCGCATTGTTTCGCATATCCATATAAATCACCATTCTTTTGTTTTACGGTCCAAGGCTTATCGGGATTAAAGAGTTTTTTATCATTTTCTTTTAATCTTTTAAGATAATATGATCTTAATGGAGCTCCTCCTGATTGACCACCCCCACTTACTTCTTCCATAGAACTTTCTTCACTGGCATTTTCCATAGAAGATTCTGAACTTGAAAGTGTTGAACTGTCTGAATCAATATTTGCTAAAAGGTCTTGAACATTAACTTGTTCTACTTCTTCGTCAATTATTTCACTCTTTACATTAAGTGTGTCATCTTTAAAAAGAGAACCTAAAAACCTTTCTTCAAATATTTTATCATCATTAACAAACTTTTTAAATAAGGACATAATTATTTTTGTCAAAGATGTAATTCTTTGAAATTCCATGAAGCTTTTCATGTTTCTTACTTCGAAATCTACATAGTTGCTACGAACAGAAATTGTTATATCGGGAGTATCTTCATCAACGACGGTTGTTTTTCTATATTTTTCTTTTTCACTTTCAATTTCTTTGATTGAAGATATTTCTTGTCTTACAAAATCAGGAGTAACATTAAATACCTTTGTAATATCATTGATAATTTTATTTTCTTCTTTATATACGCCTTTGTTTAAGTATACCGTGATAAGAGATTGAATTGTATTTGAGTTTGTAAAGTTTGATGATCTATTATATTGAAGACCAATTATATTTGTAGGGATATTTTCATCATCATCTTCATTCATATATCTAAAAAACATTGAAAGATTATTACAAACTTTTCTCAAAATTGGAATGAATAACTTTGTCTTTTCACCTTTTACAAAAGGCGGTAGTAATTTTTCATCTTCTTTTTTTTCATCTTCATTTTCTATACCATTTTCTACTTCATATTCACTTTTTTTGTATGAAATTTTAGCATCAATAAAATCAATCGTTTCACCAAAAAAGATTTCTTCTATCTCTTCATCTGTACCAAAATCTACCAATTTATCTTCTGAATATTTTTTTTCATCATTTAATTTTTTGATAAGATTGTTACACAAACCAATAAGTTCTATTATTCCTTTTTTTGATGTAATACCTTTGTTTTCTTTATCTTTTTTAATGATAAAATCAAGAGTTCCGTCTATGTGAATTGCAAAATCACAATAAAGCCCTTCTTGAGAAAATATTTTAAATGAAATTATATCTTCTTTGTGAATTACATCATATCTATTTATTTTTTCTAGTGATCGTTTCTTACTCCTATATAAATCTTTGATCCATTCGCGACATGTTGGAAAATTCACCCCATTAATTTCACTCATTTCATCATACCCTTCATAAAGGATAGAATCTTTATAAAGCTTGTAATATTTATTATCATTATTACCACTAATCCATTTTACAAAAGGGATATCTTTGCTAAGTTCTAAATCTGTGAACAATTTAAAAAGATCTACTGTTAAACTTTTTTCTTGTCGTTTAGTCTTTTTAAAATAGTTTATAACTGTTTGTTCACACTCGTGTTCTTTATCTATATTTCCATGGATTAAAAGATTACCCCTGTTATAAAAATTTAATTTTTCTTTTTCTTTTAGATATTCATCTTTTTTATTATCTGTTCTACCAATAATTGTTTCCATTTTTTCATTTATTAGGTGAGGCCAATATTTATTGATTATATTTGTTTTAAAATCATTTAAATCATGATCATCATCACTACATTTTTTAAAATCAATCGTATTTAATTCATGACGTTCAATGAAATCTTCAAAGTTGATAAAATAGATAATATTACCTTTGATATCAACTTTTTCAATAATTTCTTCATATTTCTTTTCAATGATATTTAATCCATCTTGTTTTTTTTCTTCTTCAAAGATATCACATAAATCTTTTGTTAGTAAATCATTGGAATGCCAAACTTTTTCATCCTTATATTCAAAACCTAAAGGCAGTATTTCTCCAGAACTATTAAAATATGAAGCATAAATATATTTGTAAGACTCAAAATCTATAGGACTACAATGATATGATATTTTCTTTAAAACAATGTCTGTGGTGTCATCTTCATAAATCATTTGATCAAAGATAAATACATGTTCAAAACCTTCTTTAGATAGTGGGAAGAGTTCTTCTATGATATCTTTACCACCTATAAATCCCCTTAACTTGTTAACATCTGTTTTATTACATCCTTCAAAAAGGTCTCTTTTACCATTTTTGATATTTTCGGAAATTTTACCGATTATTGTGTCAAATATGTGAATACGATTTACTTGTTCAGGAAGTATCGTAAAATCCCAGTTTTTTTTACTTTTACTATTTTCCTTTTTAATCTTTATCCTTTTCTCAGTCACCCCTACAATTTTACCATAAAGACGAATACCTTTATCTAAAAACGTTACTTTTTCATCTTTAGAGAAATTATGTTCTATAAAGTAGATACTTAAAAAGACAAATACTTTTTTCTCTTTTAGTGAACAACACTTGTATATCCTTTTAGGGATATCGTGACTATTACAGAAATTAGTATCCATATATATATTAATAGTTATAATATTATTTTTTAAAATCATACGGTGTGGTTGTTATTTCCATACCACAATAATCTATATTATTCTTACTATAATCAACAGGGTTGTATATATTTATATCATTTGCTTTCTTAAGTAAGAAGGCCATATTATCCCAGAATTCAGGTTCATGACCAACACTTTCTGTCATTATATGTGCTAACTCATGAACAGCTACAAACATAATTGTATTGTCTTCTATAAATTCTTTCGGTTCTCCCTTTTTACGTATACATAATGCTATTTTTTCACCTTTATTCAGTGAATAAGATGTATATTTTGAACTTTCTTCTGTTTCAGAAAGAGTATTGGGGTTATATTTATTTTTCAATCTATCTATACCCTCCCTTTCATTTACATCAAGGGATTGTATTAATTTTTGTATTTTTCCATTAATAACAGAAAGTTTTTCAGCTGCTTGTTGAGAATTTTCAAGATCTCTTACAAAATACTCTTTATTATCATTTCGTGATATTATTTTTTTTATATTCCTATTAGCATATATATTTTTAAGGATTAAAAATATAACTAAAAAACTACCAAAGAAGACGACAAAGTTATCCATCCTTTATTTTATCTTATATTATATTATTCCAAATTTGAATTATATATGATTTAAAATCAATACACATATTCATAATATAATGGACGATAATCTTATATTTCATATCATCGATATACAATCAGATGATGTACCTATTGGTGGAGACTTTTGGGATAGAGAATTTATGATTACATTTTATGGTAAGACTAAAGAAGGACTAAATGTAGTTTGTAATGTAGGGGGTTTCAAACCTTTCTTTTACATTCGTGTTGTTAATGGTTGGACTGATACATATGTGAATAAGTTTTTACAAAATGTTACAAATTTTGTAAAAGGTTATAAACCAGGAGTTAAAAACAATTGGAATGGAAATTATTATCAGATAGAAAAAGATTCTTTTAAAAACTTTTATGGCTTTAATTACGATCATGATACAAAAAAGGTAATGAACTATAAGTTTATCAAAATAAGTTTTGATACATATGGAGATATGAAAAAGTGTATTTCAGCAGTCACGTCATTTTACAAGTATAATCTAAAACATATTGATGAAGGTAAAATATGTTATGGTTTTAAGAGTGGCGAACCTAAGTTGGAAACAGCTGATTCTAAATATATCAATTGGTTTCATCAGTCACATAATTGCGATTGTGACAGTAACATGTATGAAGCTAAGATTCACCCAATGCTCCGTTTCCTACATTCTAAAGAGATAAAATCTTGTGGATGGGTATCTGTAAAAGCTAAAAAGGACCGTTGGATTGATGATGATAGTAAGTCATTTAATGTTGATATTGAAATTAATAATCTTAAGATGAAAGATATTGAACCATATGAAAGTGAAACTATCCCAGGGTTTATTACAGCATCGTTTGATATTGAATGTGATTCATCTCATGGAGATTTTCCAGATCCAGTAAAAGACTTTAAAAAAGTTGCTATAGATATTCACGAATCATATTTTAGAAATTCAATTAATTTGAGTCCTGTTCCTATAAAATGTAAGTTCTTTAAAAATTGTTTGACAGACTGTTTTAAAGAAGGCTCTAATGATGTTCAAAATATCTATACAATTAATGGTAATTATTCTCAAAAAAGCTTTGATAGTGTCATTGAGAAAATAAATAATCAAAAATTCTTTGATGACCTTGATAATTCTAAAGAATCATCAAAAACACGTGAATCAATAATTGAAAAGATGACGAAAATATTCAATGGATTTGAAAATGATAAAGGTGAAAATATAGAAATAAAAGGTGATCCAATTATTCAAATTGGAAGTGTGTTTCATCGTTTTGGAGAAGTATCATGTTTTGAACGAGTGATGGTTATTATTGGAAATGAAGATAAACCCGATGAAAAAATATGTGATGATATTCCAGGAGTTAGAATCATTGAGTGTCGCAATGAAAAAGAGCTTTTGCTAAAATGGAAAGATGTCATATTACATTATAATCCAGATTTCATTACAGGATATAATATCTTTGGGTTTGATTTTGATTACATTAACAAGAGGATTGACTATCTATTCTCATGTTGTGGTAAATGTAAAAATACTAAAACATTTTCAAGTTGTGATAAAGATTGTCCTAAAAATGACTTTTACAGACTTGGGCGTTTAATGAGAAATAGAGATTCGGATCTTGTAAGTAAAGAGGATTTAGAACGTATTCAAAATAAGGATGAAACAATTACAACTATGAAGTCACTTCGTGGTTATAACAATCATTGGGAAAAAAAGTGTAAGGTTCAGTCAAAACAACTTAGTTCATCTGGTCTTGGTGATAATGTTCTTAAATATATTTCTATGGATGGTCGTATTGTATTTGATATTCAAAAAGAGATTCAAAAAGGTCATGCTCTAGAATCATATAAGTTGGATGATGTATCTGCTCATTTTATGAAGGGGAAGATTAAAAACGTAAAAAGTGCTAAGAGAGATGGAAGATTTGGTGTAAATATGAATGTTAGTAGTGTAGGTAATCTTAAGGTTGGTGATTATATAACTATCAATCTTAATACAAAATTTGGAACATTTAAGTTTCTTAATGGTAAGAAATTTAAGGTGGAGCTCTTAGATGTAGAAGATAAAAATATTTACATATATGAAACAAGAGTTGGAGGTGTAAATAAAAAGTATAAAGATTCACTTATTTCATATGAGTGGTGTTTAGCTAAGGATGATATATCTCCTCAGCAAATTTTCGATAAGCATAAGTATGGTGGTAGTAAAGGTCGTGCAGAAGTTGCTAAGTATTGTATTATGGATTGTGAACTTTGTATTCATTTACTATTACAATTGGATATGATTCCAAATAATATTGGTATGGCGTCTGTATCATGGGTTCCAATATCATATATTTTCCTTCGTGGTCAAGGTATCAAAATTAATTCAATTATTACTAAGGTATGTTCTGAAGAAAAAACACGTATTCCTACATTGGTTGGTTTTAAAGATAGTCAAAGTGATGATGGTTTTGAAGGAGCGATTGTTTTGGAGCCTAAACCCGGAATATATTCGGATGATCCTGTAAGTGTTTTGGATTATGCTTCACTCTATCCTTCATCTATTATAGAAAAGAATTTATCACATGAAACATTTGTTGGAACTGAAGAAGATATTAAAAACAATCCTGATCTTATAAAGGTAATTGAATATAATGGAGGGTTTGATAACTTCTGGGAAATTGAATATGATGATTATATATATGAGCAAAGGGGTAAAACAGTCCATAAGAAAAAAGCAGATACCAAAACAAAATGTTATTTCTTGAAAAATAAGCGTAATGAAGATGATGTGATTATAAAAGAATCAATGGCTATTATTCCAAAAGTATTACAAAAATTCCTTGATGCGAGAAAATCTACGCGTGAAAAGATTAAACTTACAAAAGATGAAAATAAAAAGAAGGTTTTGGATGGTTTTCAGTTAGCATATAAAGTTACAGCAAACTCTGTTTATGGTCAAATGGGTGCTAAAACAAGTCCAGTATTCTTTAAGAAGATAGCAGCATGTACAACCGCGATTGGTAGGCAAAGGATAGATGATGCTAGCCTTGGTGTTAAAAGATGGGCTAAAGAAGCAGGATATGATGAACCAGATATTGTTTACGGAGATACAGATTCTGTGTTTGTAAAATTCTCTAGAAAAGATAAAGATACTGGTAAAATACTCGAAGGTAAAGAGGCAGTTCGTTATTGTATTGATTGCGGTGTTAAAGCAGGTGAGTGGGTAACAAAAAATATGTTACATCATCCACAAGACCTTGAATATGAAAAAACATTTTATCCATTCATTCTTATATCAAAAAAGAGATATACAGGGGATAAATATGAATTAGACCATGAAAAACCTAAAGAAAGAACTTCTATGGGTATTGTAATGAAGAGAAGGGATAATGCCCCTATATGTAAGTATGTATTTGGAAATGTAATTGAAATTATTATGAATAAACGTAGCGTAGACTTAGCGATTGAATGGTTGAGAAAAACACTTCAAGAAATTAAAGATGGTAAAATGGATAAAAGTTACTTTATCATATCAAAATCTTTGAGAGGGTTTTACAAAAATCCTACAGGTGTCGCACATAAGGTTCTTGCAGATAGAATGGCAGAGAGAAATCCAGGTAACAAACCAAAGCCAAATGACCGTATCCCATATGCTTATATAAAACTCAAAGATAGCGATCTATATGATTATAATAACCTTTACAAGAGTGGTGCTAAAAAAGGTAAGCCAAAACCTAAAAAGATACTACAAGGTAATCGTATTGAGCATCCAGATTACATTCAAGAAAAAAGTTTAAAACTAGATTTCGATTTCTATATCTCTAATCAGATAATGAATCCAGTAAAGCAAGTCCTTGATTTAGAGAAAGATGAAAATGAAACAAAAGCATTCTTTTCTCAATTTATCGGATCTATATAATATCTTCTTGTAAAGTTATTTCATTAATATTTTTTTCTTTTATATTATAATATTATAAAAATGGGTGGTGGAATAATGCAATTGGTAGCCTATGGAGCACAAGATATTTATTTAACGGGAAACCCACAAATTACATTTTTCAAAGTTGTTTACAGAAGACATACTAATTTTTCTATGGAAACAATCAAACAAAATATCAGTGGCCAGTCTTTTATAGGCATTGATAATGTAAACAATAAAGCAACTGTAACCATTTCTAGAAATGGTGACTTAGTTACGGGTGTTTTTGTTTTAGCAAAACAAAGGGATTCTAATAATACTGTTGGTTTGTGTGGCGATAGCATCGTAGAGGATGTGGAAATAGAGATAGGGGGTCAGAGGGTTGATAAGCATTTTAAAGAATGGAATCAAATATGGAGTGAACTAACAACATCTGTTTCAAAAACAGATGGATATAAGTATATGTCTGGTTCTTTTAATAATAATTTAATTACTGGAGGAGATACAAAACAGGATATGATCCGTTATCCCCTAAACTTTTGGTTTTGTCGTAATCCTGGTTTAGCATTACCGTTAATAGCCCTCCAATATCATGAGATACAAATGAAATTTACATGGGGAGTTGGTATTTATAATAGTTCTAAAAATGATAATTTAACAAGAACAAGTCAAAGTCTTACAACACAACACGCTGTAGAAGTGTGGTGTGATTATGTATATCTTGATACAGATGAAAGACGTCGTTTTTCTCAAGTTTCCCACGAATACTTAATTGAACAATTACAAATACAAAAAGAAAAAGATGTTTCTTCTGAGTCTTTTAAATTAAACTTAGAACATCCTATTAAAGAAATTATATGGACAACACCAACAGATACACCTATGACAGATCACAAGATAAAATTTTCAATTAATGGTCATGATAGGTTTTATGAAAGAGACAAAGAATATTTTATGTTAGAACAACCTTATAAATACCATACATCTATACCAGGATATAATATTAAAGAAAGAGAAGATCCAGTATTGTTAAATGAATCAATCTTTAGTAAAGAATATACATTTCAAAATAGTGGGGGGGGTTCTTTAGAAGATTTCGGAAATGAAGACAATAACAATGTATTTAATAATATAGAAATAGATGATAGAACGAGTAGTTCAAGCACATTAACAGATAATACATCAAAATTTCTTTTTATTAGTGGTGGATCTTCACCAAATCCTTCAATGGATTTTAAAGTTGGAGATATTGTCCGTGTTAATTACTTTAAAAGTGAAACATATACTATAGAATTAACTGGCACTACAGATCCAGACCCTATTAAGTATTGGTCAGGCGGGGAGCTCCTGGGAGCTCCCGAAACCGTTGTAGGAGGACAGGAGGAGGACAGTTCTCGTCAAATATTATTACATACACCACATACTACTAGTTCTTCAGGTGTAAATCTTCAAAGAAAAATAACTGAGGAGAACGGCTCTGGTGGAACAACCGATAGATTGGTAACAATAGACGATAGTTTAGTTGATCAGTTAGATGTAACAGTTCAATCTGCTACCGCTGGAAAAAAGGTAGAGAATCATGTTCGTAATTTAACCGTCTTAGAGGTATTCAAAAGTAATACTCTTAAAACAGGAAAAACAGTCTATGAAATAAAGTTTAATGACAGTATTGGTTTAACAGCTACCCTTAATGATAGAGTTAGCTTTGAGATAATAGCACGTGTTCAGAACCCTGTTTCTAGATGTTCGCAACTTAAAAAAGATATCTATGTTTATTCTTTTTCTTTAGAACCTGAAGAACATCAGCCAAGTGGTTCATGTAACTTTTCAAGGATTGATAGTGCGAAGTTATTGTTTAATAAAGCAGCTACAATAAGTAATATATATGCTGTGAATTATAATATTTTGAGAATTATGTCTGGAATGGGGGGATTAGCTTACTCAAGTTAAATATAATTATAATTAATATAGGTATAGTAAATGGGAGGGGGAATATTACAATTAGTCATCAAAGGTAAAATGGACACATACTTGACTGGAAACCCAGAATTTACATTTTTTAAAGCGGTTTATAGAAGATACACAAATTTTTCTATTGAATCAATAAGACAACAAATTACTGAGAAAGGAATGGGTGAAAGACTTATAAAATCAAAATTATCACGTGCTGGAGATTTAATTGGTAAGATGTCTCTTGAAGTAAAATTATATAGAGGAGATGCGCGAAACATAACAGAAGGAGGAACTTATTTAAATTGGGTGAATAATACTGCTCACGCCTTTTTAAAAGAATGTGAATTAAAAATCGGAGGTCAAACAATCGATAAACATACCTCTAAATGGATGGATATATATAATGAAGTTTATGATAAAGATGAACAAGAATGGATTGGATTAAATAAACATCCCGGTAAATTTGGATATTTTAAAAAGGGTAGTCGTAATCAGGATCCACATTATCTAAAACTTTATATACCATTACATTTTTGGTTTTGTGATAATCCTGGTTTATACTTGCCAATAGTAGCCATAACGAAACATGAGGTTGAAATTCATATGTTGATAAGATCAGTTGAAAATTTATTTAATTTAGACGGACAACTAGCGTTTACAAATACAGAACCCGATGTAGAGTTATGGTGTGATTACATCTTTTTAGATGAAGATGAAAAAAGAAAATATATATTAGAAAAAAAAGCATATCTTATACAACAAGTTCAAGTATATGAAAAGGAAATGGAATTAATAAATCCATTAAAATTTTATCATCCTGTAAAACAACTTTTCTGGGTAGTTCAAGACCGGACTGTTAATTCAGAATCTGGTAATGGTTCTTCGGATACAGATACCATTTTAAATATTTCGGGACAGTTACAGAATAATAAAAATGATTATTTTAATTATCAAGCAAATGGTCAAGGTAATAAGGAAATGATTTATGCAGTTCCTTCATATGAATCTTTTAAAACAGCAAAATTACGACTAAATGGTATTGATCGTTTTTATGAGAGAGATGCAAGTTATTTTAGACTCTTACAACCTTTAAATAGTGGATTAAAAGTCCCTGGAAAACATATTTATATGTATAGTTTTTCTTTAAATCCTAAAGAGTTTCAGCCGAGTGGTTCATGTAATTTTTCACGAATAGATGATGCTGATCTTATATTTACAACAAACTATAATTTTGTTAATGAAAGATTATGTGTATATGCTATGAATTATAATGTTTTAGTTGTTTCTTCTGGTATGGCTGGTTTAGTTTATAAATAATTGTTTATTTTATTTTTTAATTTCATCTCTTAGTTTCTTTATTTCTTCTAGAAAGAACTCTTTCATTTTTATTCTTTCAGAACGTTCCTCTTCTAGTTTTTCTTCTAATTCTCTTATCTTTTTGTTTGTTTCTTGAGCCCCTTTTACAAGATATGGTGTTAATTTAGAATAATCAATACCAAGAAAACCAGATTTGTCTTTTGTTACAATATATGGGAATAATGGTTTAACATCCTGAGCTATAAATCCTATGTCTTTTTTATCCGTTGATTTTAATCTGTATGTTACAGGTTTTAGTAAATCAATTTTATCATTTATGTTATCTTTCAGTAGTAAGATATCTTTTTTAAGAGCTCTATCAGAAGTTGTTGTCCATCCAAAAGCTGAAGACGCTCCATATTTTACATAAAAATATCCTTGAACACGAATATACCTTGATGTAGTTGTTCCATAACCATAACCAAAGATAAGTGAATTACTCCCTTTTCTAGAAACAGGGTCTATGTAAAGATAATAGGAAGCAGATGAAGGCCCCGTTGGACCACAATTATATCCAAGACATGTATTAAAGTGTCCGGTTGAGAGATAATATCCACTATAAAACCCAAGAGATGTGTTCCTGTAACCGGTTGAATTACTATATCCTGCCCTAGCCCCTATAAATGTATTTAACTCTCCAGATGAATTAGTGTAACCTGATTCAAAACCTATGAATGTATTGTGATCAGCACTTGAATTTGAATTCCTAGCACTCCGATATCCTATACATGTATTACCAGTTATAGTTGAACTACTCTTGATATTGTAACCACTAAGATAACCTAGATACATACTTGAATTTGTTCCCGTTATATTAACATTATTAATGCTTGATAGGTTAAGGGTTTTATTTGAAGGGACTGTTACACCACCTGACAAATCTGATGAGAGTGTTCCTGAGAAACTTATACTACCACTTACAGAAAAACTACCATTGATTCTGACACTTCTATCCGACATGTTTCCATAGATAAGTGATCCATCCCCTCTCCTTGAATTATCTATGTATAATCTATCACTTAAACCAACTTCATTTGTAGCTGGTCCAGCACGATGTCCAATAGTAATATTACGGTTTCCTGTTGTTTGGCGTCCAGCAAAGTATCCAATTGATACATTGTAAGCTCCAGTAGTATTATCAGCTCCGGAATAACCACCAATCCCAATATTGTAACCCCCCGATGTAACTGCTCTTCCAGAATAACTACCAATAAAAACATTATATACTGAAGAACTAATTCCTATTCCAGAATCATAACCTATGATAGTATTATGGGAACCACTTGTAATTCCTAATAAAGCGTTATTCCCAATACCTATATTATAATTGAAATTTCTTGTTCCTGAACTTTGACCTCTACATGCATTACTCCCAATAGCTACATTAGTATTTCCGGTTTGTAGATATTTTAAACACCCGATCCCAATACCTACATTTGAATTTCCAGAAATTTCTCTACCACAATTTGTTCCTATTAAATAATTATAGCTCCCCACACTATTTATACCGCATTCGTAACCTATACCAACCGAATAACTTACAGTTCCATCGTTTGATAAACCTTGTAGGCATTTTCTACCTAAACCTACATTATTACTCCCCGTTAGATACCTACAATTTTCATAACCTATACCTATATTATTAGTAAAGCTTCCAGTAGAATCATATAAATTATGATAACCAATCCCCAATGAATAAGTTGATGTAGTAGACATTCTTAAATTATCTCCCCCTAAACCTACATTCCCCGTTCCAGTAGTTAAGGAATAAAGGTTGCTAGTTCCAATACCCGTATTATGTTGTCCATTTGTTATATTTTCTAGATTGGAAAATCCAAAAGCAGTGTTAGCTACAGCATCCGATGTAATATCCGATGTAATATCTATATGATTTTGATATGTTCCAAAAAAAGTATTATAACTAATATTTGTTTGATCTACATTATGACTATTATTTGTAAGGAATAAATTATAACCAAAACTTGTTCTTCCATCTGAAGGATTTACATCTATATTGTTATCTTGTATTGTTAGTGAAGTAGCCGTCAATGATGCTGCTAATTCATTTGTCGTTAAAGTTCCGTCAACAGTTAATCCACCCTCAACGGTCAAATTACCACTAGAATTTGATGTATTTTTTATTGTAACATCTGCGTTAAAACTTAATGTTTGTGCTGATGACGTGCTCTGATCACCATAAATGAGTGAATTTTCACCACTACCTGCTGTGAGGTCAACCCCCGCATCAATGTATAACTTTTTATTATTATGAGTAGCTTGTCCTGATGTAGGGCCAGCGCCAATACCAATACAAATATTAGCATATCCATCTGTAATTTGATATCCAGAAGTATATCCTATACATATATTATTATAACCCGAACTCATTTGTCCTCCACTATATCCTCCAAAGCATGAATTTTGATATCCTGTAGTTGTTGGATTACTATTCGGATCCGAGGCAGAACCAAGTGAACGAAAACCTACAGCTGTATTTCTATTAGGAATAACGTTACTAGGTTTATTTAGATATGTTCCAACTTTTGCGCCAATAAGAGTATTGTGGTAACCTATATCAGATAGGGAATTCTCTAGAGCAAATGCCCCCACGACTACATTTAGAGAACCTGTCGTGTTAGCATTGCTTGCTCCAAGTTTTGCTCCTATTAATACATTTGAATGTGTAGTGGTTGACGCCGAATTCGTTGTTTTAATGCCATATCCAGCTGTATTTATTTGAATGTTTGTATCTTTTTCATTATCAGATGATGTATTTCCCTTAGGGGCATTTATAGATATAGTACTTCCGTGGCTATCACCACCTTCTAAATAACCACCTTTAAGGTTGAGGTTTTTACGAACAGTTACTTCAGCATTAAAACTTAATGTTTGTGCTGATGACGTGCTCTGATCACCATAAATGAGAGAATTTTCACCACTACCTGATGATGCGCGCGTATCTGTTGTGAGGACAACCCCCGCATCAATGTATAACTTTTTATTATGTGTAGCTTGTCCTGAAGTAGGGCCAGCACCAATACCAATACAAATATTACTATCTCCGCTTGTAATTTTATAACCAGATCTATCTCCTATACATATATTTTGATCACCGGTGTTAAGCCAGAACGCGGCTTCCACACCAATAGCAGTATTATAACTACCGCTAGTCGCGTTTCCTCCAGAAAATGAACCAATAAAAGTGTTTTCACCACCCTCATCTGAGGGCCCACTCCCTTGTGTTAGACTTTCACCAGCTTGAGCCCCTATTAATGTATTTCTATGTCCTGGATTAGTTGGCATATTATATCCTATCATAGTAATACCATACTGATCTAGACTGGTGTCTGTCAAAGAAGAGATTCCTCTGTCTCTATTAGTTATTTGTATATTTCTCCTGCTACTTGAACCAGAGCCACCCCTAGGGAAATTGATTTTATAGGCGCTTTCTGTATCCGCTGTCATACCACCAGCCCAAACTTTAATTTCACCGCCTTGGACTTCAAGTGTTCCAGCACTAGCCTCATTACTGATTGTAACAGCCGCGTTAAGTTTTATTGTTTGTAATGTATTATCACTTTGATCTCCAAGTAATAAAGGTGTATTTGAAGGACCTCTTGTATCGATATATACTTTGAAATGTTCAATGTTACTTATATCCTCATCATAATTTTCGTCGGTTGTTAGAATTTCAACTGGACCAGCATCGGGACCTATAACAATATTTCTTGATGATGTCCCTTTTAGATTGTATCCTGATTTATATCCCATAAAGGCATTACCTGTATAACCAGGACTAACATTACTATCATTACCATCTATATAATAACCACTACGATAACCAATTAAAGTATTAAAAAGAGATGTATCTGTATTAAATCCAGATTCTCTTCCTACAAATACATTACCATCTCCATCCGAGTGATAACCACTATTATAACCTATAAAAACACTGTCATCGCAATTAGAGTTAAAACCTGAATGATCTCCAACATATGTATTATAATTTCCTCCTAATCCTGTTTTCAAACAATTATAACCTATAAAAACATTATTGGTTATATTTTTATTTAAACTGGAACCATTACCAGCAAAAGATCCTAATGAAGTATTATAACTTCCATTTATTTCTTTTGATGATTCATAACCCACATATGTATTGTAGTCGGACGTAGAAGAATTTATACCACAACTAGAACCAATAAAAGTATTATATTTACCTCCTTGGTTTTCTTTTCCAGATTCAAAACCATAGAATGTGTTATTAATAGCCTCATCAGTGGAGTTGTATCCAACCCCATATCCAACAAATGTTGATCTAGTATTGGTTTCTCCTCTTATCCCACCACCACCTTTACCCACATTATAACCAAAAAGAAATGTACTATTGTTTTCTGAAAAATCAAGATTAGCTGGATTAGCAATTGCTACAGCACCTTCTTCTTCAAACCTAAGGATACCATTAAATGTTTGATCACCACTGATAATTAAATTTCTAAAATAACCGTCAAACTCTACGTTACTATTGTTTATTTGACCGATTATATTGCGTGAATCATTAATAACTGGGGTTAAAACTGCAGAAGTTCCAGATGGGTTTTCTGTAAGAGTTATAATTGGTAAAAAACTTGATGAATAACCCAAACCTTTACTAGTAATCGTAATACTATCTACTCCCCCATTACTAATAGTACATGTAGCTGTGGCGGTGAAATCTTCTCCAAAAGGAGAAGGTGAAAATGTTATTTGTGGGGCGACTGTGTAACCACTTCCTGAATTAGATATAGTTATACTTTCTACGATACCTTTTTTCACAGATATTCCATCGTCATTTATTGTTAATACATCTACGCCGTCCTGAATATCAAATTGTAATGATGTATCGCGTCCTGTATTATTACTTTGTGTTTTAATAATTGTTTTTTTTAAATTATTAGAAAGGTCATATTCATTTTTTATATTTAAATGTTCGCTGTCATCTTTTCCTATATTTATATAATGAGATGAATGAAGACCACTTGTTGAATACATTTTAAAATTATCAGATATATTTGATACAAAACTCTGTGAATTATTCACAATTAAACCACTACTTCCGGATGTTAGACCTGTTCCACTTATAGCCGACAAAAAATTTGTCATAGTAGGCATCTTAGTATTTTTATCATTAGCTGAATATATTAATATTTTATCAATCTGATTATGCAGAGCATAATTAGAGGTATCACCGTTACTATCATGGGTTGATAAATCTAATTCAACAGAAACATTATTTGCTAAATTACCACCACCCGCTAATCCAGGACCAGCTTTTAAACTTGTTCCATATGGTCTCGTGTTAGATAGAATATATGTAGATGGTCCCGAAAAAGAACCATTATTATTATTTGAAAGGACAACCGTTGCTTGTTTAGTCGTGCCATCATAATTTGTTATCACACCTGTAAAACTATCATCAATATCATAAATTCCATATCCATAAGAAATAAATAACCAATTCTGATAATGATTATCATTGGTATTGGATTCGCTGTATTTTGGAACAACTGAAGAACTTGATTCTTGTCCAAGTAAGAGAGAAGAATCACTATATGGTCCTGTAAAACCACTTTCAGTATATTTTACTAATTTATAGAGGGTTGATGTATTTGTTGTTGGTATTGCATTTTCTGTAGCACTATTTCCAGTATTAATATATAGTTTACCATTAGTATGATCATAATGTCTAACAACACCATAAAATTTAGTCCAAGAAGTAATACTTGAGTCTTTATTTGTTAATTCAACCGTCCATGAACCGTTTGATATTTGTGTTACTAATGGAGATGAACCATCATCTATGAGAGAATCTGTTTGATTGATTAGTATATAACTAAATTCTGTTGTTGATCCTGTAAATCCGTCTCCAGTACAATAACTTTCTATTTTGTCGTATCCCCATGCTTCAATTTCAAGACTATTTTTACTCCACTCTAATTTATTTTGTGAAGAAATAGGGACATCTATAGTAACTGATGGAATATAACCTCTACCACCATCATGTAGCTCTATAGAATCTATTTCTCCACTAGAATCTAAACTGGTAATTTGAATACTAGCTGGTATAATCGTATTATTCGATAATGAAAAAATACGACTACTATGTGAACCAGGTGGAATAGCAAATGACCAATTTACAAGAATAACATTGTTTGATATATGTATTGGATAATCAGATATTACATTCGCTGTAGACGATGTGATTGTTCCATGATAAAGGTGACTATTAATATCTACATAGATTGTCCAATTTTGAAAATAATTATCAATAATATAATTGTAACTCGCTTCATTAAATGTTATGATTACACCTATTGTTATTTCTTGAGAGCTATTTATATTCATTAAACCACTGAAGTGTCCTTCAGTCAATTTATATTGAGTTAAGGTTGTTGTAGATGATGTAATGTTGCTTGAAAGAGTTGCTGTTTTATCTGATGAATTATAACCATAAATAATTCTTTTAAAATTAGGATTGATTGTTTCAACAATCCATCCCCTGTAATAATGTTCAATATTTTTAGCATTTGATGAAAGTATGATGGTATCTGCATCTGCAATTGTTTCTCCACCAACACTATCATTTTCTTTTAATTTTCCACCTGTCATATTTACTTCAGTTCTTACTTCCGGAATATAATTTGGATCATATCCCTTACCTCTGTCATTAATAGTTGCTTCTGTAATCACTCCCTGATCATTTGATGTCATTCTTATCACGCCACCATAACCAACACTATTAATACGTAAGACATCTCCAACAGCCCCTTTACCTGCCGGTAGTTCCATCGTATAACCTGGTGACTGAGTATTTATCGCAGGTCTAAAACTAGAATAATTTGTAGATCTAGAAGTATTAAGCCTTAGCTCTTTACTTTTGAGTATATTTGTGTTTCCTGTAGCATCTATTTTTAAACTATCGTGTTTTCCACTATTTATATCGCTACCACCAGTATTTGAAAAAAGGATTTCACTTCCACTATATTTATTGGAATAACTTTTCTTATAGGTATTTACATCAATACCAGCTGTATCTGTATAATCTCCGGCAACATATGTTTCATATGATATAACACCAATATGATTTCTATGATATGTTTCCGTTTTGTTTATTGTATTTCCTCTTGCTCTAGAAAAAACTAAATCAAGAGAACCTTCATCTTCATTTTTTACAATATCAAATTTCATCTTACCTGTATTTGTCTGTTCATTAACACCAGTGATATTTTTGTCAGAATTAACAACAAGTGCTTTATTTGATAATACTTCTCCGTCGGAAACTTCAGTGAGTTTTTTCAGATCTCTCTCCCTTAATACAGAACTGCTTCCACCACTTCTATCTACTAGTGTAAAGTCACCTCTAAAAGAAATATCTCTAGGAATATCTATACTTCTATCTAGGATAGATCCCATAACAGAAGAAGCTCTACTAATACTTAATGAAGAAGCCATTCTAAACCCTATATATTATAGTATTGTAAAAATATAAATGTAAATAAACTATAAAAAATATTTATATTAGTTATATGGAAAGTGAAAAAGATAATTCTAGTAACACGAGATTTTACATATTAATAGTTATTTTATTGATATTGTTGGCAGTAATATCATACTTTAATTTAAAAATGAAAACAATAACCCCTACATTTGAAAATGCGAACTATGACAATATTTTGAAACACATAAAAATGTTAAGAAATGCTAAAAATATACTTAAAAAATAAATAATAATTATATTTAAAAAAATGGAAGGAGAAAATTACAAGAACTTTGATATTGTTGTCAGCAAGATGAGAAAGTTTTTTAAGGAGGTTAAGGGATTTAGAGAAGTCCATCCTCAAAACAAAAAGTCAATTTTGGCTGCATGTGAAGATCCAAAGACTATCGCAACTTATAACTACGAAGGTCAAATTTGGCCTCTTCCCCAGACAGGACAGATGTGGCTTGAACACTACCTTCTAGAACATCCCGATGAAAATGGTTTCTTTTGCGTATCTACATCATATCGCAATGAGCCTGATCCTGTTCCTGGACGTCATGACAGGATCTTCCCAATGTTTGAGTTTGAACTAAAGGGGGGTATTGATGAACTAAGAAAGATGGAAGGCGAACTGCTTGATTACCTTGGTTTCCAGAGAAAAGATGATGGAACATTCCCATCAGATGATTACGACAATGTTTGTAAGACATATGGTGTTGATGTTCAGACTGGTGAATTAGAAAATGAACATGAAGAAAAGCTCGGTGAAGATCATGGCCCTGTATTCTTCCTTGAAAACTTCCCTGAAAGGACCTCACCCTTTTGGAACATGAGGCTTCATGATAGCAAGCTTCATTCTAACAAGATTGATGTTATCATGCACGGAATTGAAACTATTGGAAGTGCTGAGCGTAGTTGCGATCCTCAGGCTATGCGCGATACTTTTTACACTATTTCTGGAGGTGAATACGCAAATACGCTATTCGCACAATTTGGAAAGGCGCGCGTTGAAGCAGAACTTGAAGAATTCCTTAAGAAGCCATTCTTTCAAAGGTCGGGCGGAGGTATTGGTGTAACTCGCATGATTCGTGCTTTGAAGCTTTCAAATCTTCTAACGGATAATTAATCATTTTTAAACTCTTCTCTCAACTTCATTAATATTTTCCCGTGATTATTTTCACCTTTATCATCCTTTTTTACACCCCAGTAGTCATCTATTCTAAATCCTTTATGGATTAGTAGTTTTTCTTCAGTATTTATCAATTTATCGATAAGTTCTCTATTTGATTGATAATATTCTCTAGATATTTCTTCCATTATCTTTAATCTTATACTATTCCAGTCACTTCTTAAAGTAAAATTGTTTTCTTTAAAAGATGTTTTACCACCAAATTTATTAGCATCATTTGGCGTTAGTACATCAACAATATTGGTTGATAAGGCCAATCTGTATTCTTCAACCAAGGGATCATCATCAGCTACTTTTTGTGCGTGGAAAGCATGTTCAACTGTTGGATACTCCATACCATTATATTTAAATGGATTTGCTAGATTGAATGTAGAAAACCATTTATTTTCTTTAGAATTACTGTAATATAGTTTTCCTTGTTTTTCTGGTTTAGGAGATTCTTGGACTTCTTCTTCTTCCATTTGTGGTTCTGGTTCAAATTCACCCTTTTTTATTTGATCTTTAGGAACATAAAATGTAGTTCCATTATCATCAACTATTTTATACATCCCTTTTACTTCAGTAGAACTCTTTATAAATCCACTTGTAATGACACCTTTATTATCCCAATTTACAATATCACCTTGAGAAAACTTTATACCATCATTTTCTTGGGGTTTCTTTTTCTTTTTTATTATTTTCTTTTTTTCACTTTCTACTTTATTCATTAATGTTACTTCGGGTTTTTTAACCATGTGATATGGTTGAAATGTTTCTATCAAATTTTTTATATTAATGTATTCTTCATTTAATCGTTTAACAAGCGAAACATATTCTTTTCTTAATAATACTTTTTCACTTTCTTCAAAATTATTGATGTCTTTTAATATTTCTCTACATCTTTTAGTTTTTTCTACTCTACTCCTGTAAAAGTTTTCAATATCTTTTTTTTTATTTTGGACATTAATTTTGTAAAAATTGTCTGTTATTTTTTTCATTTCTTCTTCTATCTTTTTTCTTTTTCTAGTATCTTTTTCGATACTTTCAGAAACATCCATAAATTCATTTATCTTCTCTAAATTTAATCCCGCCTCAAGTTCATTTTTCAATAAATCCATATCTTTTTCATAATGAACATATTTGGGGAAATTAATAACTATTTTCATTCCGCAATCTTTATCACCATCTTTACCTCCACAACTTAAACTAACTCTATCATATTCTTCTTTGAATTCTTTATTTGTCGGACACCCTTTACATCTTAGAAAATTGTCCTTTGTTGATAAAAATTTAAGCTTTTCATCGTAAAAAACACTTATACTTTCTAGATAATAATCAATATCACTTTGCCCTGACATTATTCTTTTATAATTATAAATATATTAAAGTATGAACTCATTATTATTTTTTATAATATCTTTTAGTTTATAGATTTTTCCTTCCAATTCTTGTTTTCGTTCTTCTTTTTCTTTTTTTCGTTTATTAAGAAAGTATAATCCAATTATTACAATACATAATCCTAAAAAATTAAAGAGAGAATTGTAACTAACTTTATAATCTACCTTTTTAGGCTTAGATACTGGTAAATCATGTTTCTTTTCTTTTAAAAATATAGATGAATTTTCTTTAAAAATTTCTTCTAAGTCAACAAGTTCTGGTTTCATAGTAGGTTATAAAAAAATATATAATAAGAAAAGATATCAAACAAAATCGTCATTTTGAACAGAAATATAAAGGTAAAACAACATACTTATTGCGAGTGTTATAAGCCAGAAAGGGACAATTGTTTTTTTTTCTCCAACACCAAAGTCTTTAAAGTTTCCTTTTTCATCAAAACAAAATGTAGGTTTGTAATAGTAAACTACAGCATTTATCGCTAAATAAAATAATAAGACTTTTTGCATCTTAGAATCAATATCAAACATTTATATAATACAAATATATATATTTGTATTATATAAATGTTTGATATTGATTCTAAGATGCAAAAAG
>Ga0209335_10001055_pt1 | contig 32584 bp, 36 predicted proteins | sample COG_09_FD_184753 | JGI IMG/M metagenome (GOLD analysis project Ga0209335, IMG submission 184753) | Pelagic Microbial community sample from North Sea - COGITO 998_met_09 (SPAdes) (version 2) | ecosystem: Environmental > Aquatic > Marine > Neritic zone/Coastal water | place: Helgoland, sampling...
GAAAAGTGCGATCAAACCAAGGTTTTTTTACAGTACAACAAACGTGCCCTCAATGTGCCGGTAGTGGAGAAGAAATTACTAATCCTTGTTCAGATTGTAATGGCCAAGGGAACAAACAAAATTCAAAAAAAATATCTGTAACAATACCAAAAGGTGTAGATGATGGAACTAGAATTAGGCTAGCTGGCAAAGGTGAAGCAGGCACAAGAGGTGGTGCTAGTGGTGATTTATATTTATTTATTAATATTAAAACTCATGACCTTTTTAAAAGATCAGATGTAAATTTATTTTTTGAATTTCCAATTTCAATAGCTGATGCTGCTCTTGGCACAACGATCGAAATACCAACTATCGACGGTAAAAAAGCAAAAATTAAAATTCCAGATGGAACTCAAGACGGCAAACAATTTAGATTAAAAGGTAAAGGAATGCCTTTTATGCGTAGAGGAGATTTTGGAGATCTATATGTTCAGGTTAAAACGGAAGTTCCTGTATTTTTAAATAAAGAACAAAAAGAATTATTAGAAAAATTTCGAAAAATAGAAAATGAAAAATCTAACCCAAGTATTAAAAAATTTTTTCAAAAGGCTAAGAGCTTCTGGAATAGTTAAAAGTGAATTTAGAACAAATAGTTCCTACAATTTTTTTAATAATAGTTTTAATTCTAATACTTCCAAGGTTTTTAAGCTCTAACTCAAAATCAAAACAATTTATCAAAAATTTATTCATTTGGTCTATAATAGTTGTCTCTATAGTGATAATTTCGTATCTTAACCTTTAAATGAAAAAAATAAATTTGCTAGTAACTGGGTGCATGGGTCGAATGGGTCAGCAAATAATTAAATCCATAAAACTAGACAAAAGATTCAAACTGGTCGCTCTTACTGAAAATATAAAAATAAATAAAAAAATTAATGGAATAAAAATTAACCTAAATACTGAGCAATCTTTTAAAAAAGCGAATTTAATTATAGATTTTACAGTTCCAAAATGTACTTTTCAAGTTCTTAAAATTGCTGCAAAATTAAAAAAAAGAGTTGTGATAGGGACAACAGGATTCTCAAAGGTAGAAGAGAACTTGATCAAAAAATTTTCAAAAAAAATTCCAATATTAAAAGCAGGTAATATGAGTTTAGGTATTAATCTTCTTATGTATCTAACAGAAATTGCATCGACCTCTCTTGGTAATAAATTTTTAAGTAAAATTTATGAAGTTCATCATAAGCATAAAAAAGATTATCCTTCTGGTACTGCTTTAATGTTAGGTAAAGGAATAGCAATAGGAAAAAACAAAAAATTTTATGGTTTGATAGGAAAAAAATATTTGAATAAAAAAGAATTTCCTTATGGAAATAAAATCAATTTTAATTCTCTAAGAAAAGGTGAGGTCATAGGTGAGCACGAGGTTAAATTTTCAAGTGGTAAAGAAATAATTACTCTAAATCATGAAGCTTTTGATAGAGCGCTCTATTCTGAAGGTGCCTTATCGGCTGCGAGATGGCTAATGACTAAAAAGCCCGGTCTTTATTCTATGAGAGATATTATGAATTTTAAATAATGGATAAAATCCAAAAAGCCAAAATAATCTTAAAAATTTTAAATAAAAAATATCCTAAAATAACTGTTCCATTGAATAGCAGAAATGTTTTTACCTTATTAATTTCTGTGCTTCTTTCAGCTCAATGCACTGATGTAAATGTAAACAATGTGACTAAAAATATTTACCCCAAGTATTATAAGCCTCATCATTTTCAAAAATTAGGTAGAAAACAAATTGAAAAATTAATCAAAAAAATAGGTATTTTTAGAATTAAAGCTAAAAGTATATATAACCTTTCAAATTTATTAATTAAAAACCATGCTGGTAAGGTTCCAAAAACATTTGAAGAATTGGAAAAACTTCCTGGTGTGGGTCATAAAACAGCAAGTGTAGTTATGTCTCAAGGATTTGGTTACCCTGCATTTCCAGTAGATACTCACATTCATAGATTGGCTCAAAGATGGGGGCTTACTAATGGAAAGAATGTTATTCAAACTGAAAATGATCTAAAAAAGTTATTTAAAAAAAAGGACTGGAATAAGCTACACCTACAAATTATCTACTACGGAAGAGAGTATTGTAAAGCAAGGGAATGTTATGGATTAACTTGTAAAATTTGTAGTACTTGTTATCCTAATAGGAGAAAACCAATCATAACAAAAAAAGCTTAATATGAAAATCTTAGGAATAGGCAATGCTATTGTTGATGTAATTTGCAAAGTAGATGAAAATTTTATTGTTAAAAATGACTTAGTAAAAAGTAACATGAAATTGATATTTGATGAAGAAGAATTCAAAAAACTATTAAATAATTTAAAAATTGAAAAAACTATTTCTGGAGGATCTGTTGCAAATTCTATAGTTGGTTTGTCTCAATTAGGAAACAAAGTTGGTTTTATTGGTAAAGTTTCAGATGATGAACTTGGAAATAAATATGAAATTGGTCTCAAAAAAGAAAATGTTGATTATATTTATAATAAAAAAAAAGAAACACTTCCCACAGGCACTTGCTTAATACTAATCACACCTGACTCAGAGAGAACCATGTGCACATTTCTTGGAACTGCAGCAAGAATAAATGAAAACGATGTTGAGCCAAAAGACATACAAAAAAGTGAAATAATTTTTTTAGAAGGTTACCTGTGGGATGAAGGTGATCCAAAAAAAGCATTCGATAAAGCAATTAATAATGCCAATAGGGTAGCTATGTCTTTATCAGATAAATTTTGTGTTGATAGACATAAAACTCATTTTTTAGAGTTGGTAAAAAATAAATTAGATATTACTTTTTCAAATGAACAAGAAATTATTTCTTTAATTAATGCTAAAAATTTTGATGAAGTTATTAATTTTGCAAAAGAAATCAACAAATTGGTTATTATTACCAGAGGTGATAAAGGTGCTATCTCAATCGAGGGAAACAATATAGTTGAAGTTAAGGCAAAGAATAACCTAAATATTGTTGATTTAACCGGAGCTGGAGATTTATTTGCAGCTGGTTACCTTCATGGCTGCTTAAATAGTTTTTCCCAAAAAGATTGTCTAATTAAAGGAACTGAAATGTCGTCAAAAATAATTCAACAAATTGGTGCTAGGCTTTAACTTTTTTTTTTCTTTTAAAGCTACCTTTTCCTTTTTTTGGTTTAACTACTCGTGGTTTATATTTTTTAGTAAATAAATCCATTGCAATTTTATTTTTTTTTTTCACTTAATTAAATAACCATTTTTTGAACTAATTATAAAATTTTCATCATTGAAATTTTCTTTAATTTTTTTTCTTAATCGATATATATGAGTTTCAACTGTATGAGTTTCCAAATCTGCCTCATATTCCCAAACCTTTTTTTGTAATTCATTTATTTTTACCGCAGATCCACACTTTTTTAAGAATAGGATTAAATTTAGTTCTCTTTCTGTTAAATCAATAATTTTATTGTTTTTGCTTATTTCTCTTGAGTTTAAATTCAATGTATAAGTTCCTATTGAAACACTAGACTGTACATTAAATCTCATTTTTAAAAATTTAAGATTTATTATTTCTATAAGTTTAATTATTTTAATTGGAAATTCACTTATAATTAATTGATTGTCATATCTACTTAACTTCGATTTTGTAATCACCAAATACTCCAGTAATTGAGCTTGTGAGATTTTATCAAAATTTTTTTTATCAGCATTTATTAAATTAAGATCAAATTTTTCCTTAATTTCATCTAAAATGTTAAATAAAGTATCGTCATCATAAACAATTATTTTTTTTAAATTCATATATACTTAAGTTATGACAATAATAATAAAAAATAAAGAAACTCTTATTTTTGATGATTTTATATTTCGCTGCTCTGTTGGTAAAAATGGAACAACTAAAAATAAGATAGAGTCTGATAAAAAAACACCTTTAGGAACTTTTAATATTGGAAATCTTTATTTTCGAAGCGACAAAAATAAAAAACCAAATACAAAGCTGAAATGTGTATCAATAAAAAAAAATATGGGCTGGTGTGATGATGTTAACTACAAAAAAGATTATAACAAATTAATAACAATAAAAAAAAAAATTAAGCATGAAAAATTATATAGGAAAGATAGTAAATATGATTTTCTTATTCCAATATCTTATAATAGAAAAAAAACAATACCTGGCAAAGGCAGTGCCATATTTCTTCATTTAACAAACAATTATAAAGGTACACTCGGATGTGTCACCTTAAAAAAAAATGATTTTTTAATTCTACTTAAACTAATAGACAAAAATACTAAAATAAAAATTATTTAATTTCTTGAACCAAAAATTTTGGAACCAATTCTGATAAAATTAGCTTTAAATTGTATAGCTTTTAAATAATCAGAAGACATGCCCATACTAAGATTTTTTAAAGATAATCGATCAGCTGCATTTTTTATTTCTCTAAAATAATTTGATGGATCTATTTTTACTGGTGGTAAGCACATAAGGCCGATTATATTTAAATTAAAATCTTGAGTACAAGTTTTATAGAATTGAGGAAGTTCATCAATGTTTATTCCACTTTTTTGAATTTCACTTCCTATATTGACTTGAATAAATATCTTTATATTTTTTTTTATTTTATTTTGTTCTTCAGAAATTTTTTTTGCTAATTTGATTGAATCTAAAGAATGAATATAATCAAATAGACTTACAGCAAACTTCACTTTATTTGTTTGTAGCTTGCCAATCATATGTAGATTTATATTTCTAGATTTTATTTTAGACCATTTATCGATGGCCTCTTGAACCTTATTTTCACCAAAATCAGTGTGACCATATTCTATTAAAGGCAATATATTTTCTATGGAAAAAGTTTTACTTACAGCAATAATTTTAACTTTTGATTTAAAATCTAAATTTTTTGAATGTATTTCTTTTTCAATTTCGATTAAATTATTAATACTTCTATGCATAAATTAATATTTTATTTTATTGATGAGTTTAAAGAAAATCATTTAAATAAATTAAACAAAAATATTTCAATTATATTTAGAAATTATAATAAAACTTATAATGAAAATGAAGTTTTAGAAATTAAAAAATATTGTTCATTAAATAATAGATATTTATATATTGCAAATAATTTATATTTAGCTAACAAATTAAATCTTGACGGTATATATATACCTTCTTTCAATAAAAATCTCACAATTCTTAAAAAAAGAAATAAACGATTAAAGATAATTGGTTCTGCTCACAACTTTAAAGAAATTATGATCAAAAAAAAACAAAATGTAGATTTGTTATTTATTTCGCCCCTTTTTAAAACTAAAAAAAAAGATCACTACTTAAATATTTATAAATTCAATATTTTATCAAAATTTTCAAATCAAAAAGTAATTGCATTAGGTGGAATAAATGAAAGAAATATAAAGAAAATTAAATTAATAAATTGTAGTGGGTATGCTGCAATCACTTTTTTTGATGAGTTGTAATGAATATTGAAAAAATAAAATTAAAGATTCAAAAATTAGTGAATCATTTTAATAATAAAAATTATATTTTTGTTATAAGAGAAGCAGGAATTATATTAAAAAAATTACCTAATAATGTTTTTTTAATGAATTTAATAGGGAGTTCATTTCAAAAAATAAATGATTTGGAAAAAGCCAAGAAAATATTTGAAGATATAATTTCTATAGACCCATCAAATGTTGCTGCATATAATAATTTGGGTAATACATTGAAAACTTTAAAAGATTTTAAAGCGGCCGAAATAAACTATAAAAAAGCACTCCAAATAAACCCAAATTTTTCTAATGCTTTACAAAATTATGCTAATCTAAAATTTGAATTAAATAATTATGATGACGCCATAAAACTTTATATAAAAGCAATTGCATTAGATCCAAAAAATCATTTGATACATTATAACTTAGGTCTTGTTTATCAATCTATTGGAAAATTTGAAGAAGCTAAAAAAAATTTATTTCATGTAATTAAACTTAATCCAAAATTCACAAACGCCGACAAAATTATAAGTAGATTTACAAATTTCGATCATCAAAACCCTCATATTAAAGACATGGAAAATCGTTTAAAAAATAAAGATTTAGATGATTATAGCAAAACTAATATTCTTTTTTCACTCGGAAAAGCTTTTGAAGATACTAAAGAATTTAAAAAATCCTTTAACTCTCTAGAGGCTGCCAACAAACTTATGAAAAAAATTACTAAATACAATTTTGAAAAAGATTTATTGATCTTTAACAATCTAAAAAAGATTTTTGAAAAAATAAATTTTGAAAAAATCAGCACAAAAAATAAAAGTAAAAATTATATTTTTATTGTAGGTTTACCGAGGTCTGGGACTAGCTTGACTGAACAGATACTTTCTTCACACTCTAAAGTTTATGGTGCTGGTGAACTTTCTTATCTCGGCGATGCTATAAAAAAAAACTTATCTTTGGATGGCAATATTTCTTTAAATGATATTAATCGAGTCCATGATGAGATATTCCAAAATAAAATTTTTAAGTCATATGATGACAATATAAAAGAATTTAATGTTAAAGAGGTCAATCTTACTGATAAAAATCCATTGAATTTTTTATGGATTGGATTTATTAAAATAATTTTTCCTAATGCAAAAATTATTCACGTAAAAAGAAAGTTAGAGGATAATTATTTTTCACTTTATAAAAATTCATTCGATGGAAACATGAACTGGTGCTATGATAAAACTGATTTATTAAACTATTGCCAAAAATATTCAGATTTAATGGAGTTTTGGACTAATAAAATTCCAAATTTTATATTAGATGTAAAATATGAAAATTTGATCTCCAACACGGAAGGGGAAATAAAAAATATTTTAACTTTTTGTAATTTATCTTGGGAAAGTAATTGTCTAGAATATTATAACACAAAAAGACCAATTAAAACTGTTAGCTCTGCACAAGCAAGAAAACCAATTTATAAAGATTCTATTAATTCTTTTGAAAATTATAATGAATATTTAGAGGAATTTTTCTTAAAATTAAAAAAAGTTTAAAAAAAAACGGCCCCATATAGGGGCCGCTTTTTAAAAATTTAATTAAGTATTAGAATGATAATACTAAACTTAATTCCATATGCTCGTCAGTAATACCTGTTTTACCAGCATCGTTATCAGCTTCAGAAAAAGAGGCTCTTACTGATGCAGCACCCATAGTGTATGAAGCGTTTAATGCATCAATAGTCTCAGTTACGTTAGTTGATGACGGATGGTCAAATTCAACATCTTGAGTAGCAAGAGAAAGTGACAGGTTGTCGTTCACGTTAAATGCAATAGCGTAAGCTTCTACATTTTTGCCGGCAGTACCAGCTGAACCACTTTGTTGTTCACTCATTCTAGCACCAATAGAAACTGGACCAGTTGAATAATTTATCCAACCCATATCAACGTAGTCATCGTTAACACCTTCAACAGATGACTTAGTTGTTGAATTTCCGAAACCACCAGATAATCCATCAATTAAAGCTGAACCATCAAGTTTGATTACGTAGTCCGTTATTGAAGTAGTAGCAGTACCACCGTTACCACCATCACCAGATGCTCTAGTTCCACCTTTAGTAGTTGCTAAAGATATACCAAATGCACCAAATGAGTTGCTGTAACCGATTGTATCGTTACTTGCAGCACCAGCGTTATAAGATGTTCCTGAACCTACACCATTCCATACTTCTTCATAAGCTGAAGGAAGTAAGTCATCATGCGCAGTAACACCTTCTAATCCACCACCTGCAGCATCAAGTGATAATGTTCCCATATCACCCATGTCAACTGTTTGGTAAGCTGATACAAAGTTATCCGTTTGTGTACCGTGGTTAGCACCGTCTTGAAGTGTTCTAACGATTGTAGCAGTACCGAAACCTACATCACCAGATCCAGTAAAGCCAATAGCCGTGTTAGATCCCCAAGGGTTTCCAGTAGGTGCACTACCTGAACCATCACTTGTAGTGTAAGTAACTTCAGCAGTTCCTGATACACTCATCTCTACAGCATTTGCAGAAAAAGCAACAAGCGATCCTGCTAGGGCTGAAAGACCTATTTTTTTTAAGTTAGTCATATTTTTCTCCTTTGTTATTTAATTAATTAAATATGATTGAGCATTTCTAACCCAATTTCGCTCAAAATCTTTTAATTACAGTGTCTAATCTTTAATTTAATACATTATGTGACATTTATACAACAATTTTATTATCAGTTTAATATTGTTGATAAATTTGATCTTTTGAACAAACTAAAATAAATATAACTACTTAATATTTGTATAATAGATCAAACTTTAACAAATTTATGAATTTTTTAAAAAAATCTCTGTTTTTATTGCTAATATCAATAATGCTTCAATCTTGTGGTGGATTTAAAAGATCTGATGTCAAAGATAATCCTATTAATGATGCAGATAAAAGAAAAAAAAATATAGATGAGGGAAGAGGATTAACCTTAGGCAAAGGAAAGAAGAATTATGGTGATTTTAATTTTGCTACCTCAAACGAAATGTGGAGAGCTTCATTAGAAATTTTAGACTTTGTTCCGCTTGCTACTGTAGATTATAGCGGAGGCGTTATAATTACTGACTGGTATTCCGATAGCTTAGATTCTGATGAAACTATCAAAATTATAATTAATTTTTTATCTAACGAAATCAGGGCAGATGGTTTAAAAGTTAAGACTTATAAAAAAATTTGTAACAACAATCAAAATTGCACAACTAAACTTATCTCAACCAAAATAAATAGTGAAATAAAATTAGCTATTTTAAAAAAGGCAGCTCAAATAAAAACTCTTGATAAGAAAAAAAGAACTGAAGAGGATGGTAGCGGAGATTACAGAGTAATTCCACCTCCAGAATAAATTGAATAGATATAATTTTAAAGCTGTTGAAAAAAAATGGCAGAAATATTGGGAAGATAACAAATCCTTTTCTGCAAAAATAAACTATAAAAATAAAAAATTTTATTGCCTTGAGATGTTTCCGTATCCTTCTGGCAAAATTCACATGGGACACGTAAGAAATTACACAATTGGTGATGTTCTCGCCAGATATAAATCTCTACAAGGTTTTAACGTTTTGCATCCAATGGGCTGGGACTCATTTGGCATGCCAGCTGAAAATGCAGCTAAACAAAATAATTTGAGTCCTAAAAAATGGACTGAAGAAAATATTTTGATTATGAAAAATCAACTCAAAAAACTTGGGTTATCAATCGATTGGAGCAAGGAAATATCAACATGTTCTCCAGATTATTATAAGCATCAACAAAAGTTATTTTTAGACCTTTATGACAAAGGGTTGGTTCACCGAAAAGAAAGTTATGTAAATTGGGATCCAATTGATAAAACAGTTCTTGCTAATGAGCAAGTAATTGATGGAAAAGGTTGGAGATCTGGAGCCACCGTAGAAAGAAAAAAACTTAATCAATGGTTTTTTAATATTTCAAAATTTTCAGATGAATTGTTAAATGACTTAGAAAAATTATCTAATTGGCCTGAAAAAGTAAAAACAATGCAAAAAAATTGGATTGGAAAATCTTATGGTTGTGAAATAAATTTTAAAATTGAAGGTTCAGAAAAAATTCAGTCAATTAAATGCTATACAACAAGACCAGATACTCTTTTTGGATTTTCATTTTTGGCTTTATCAGTAGATCATCCACTTTCAAAATATTATGAAGAAAATGAAAATTTTCTAAAATTTAGAAACGATTGTTCTAAAATGGGAACTACTGAGGAAGCCATAGCACAAGGTGAAAAAATTGGTTTTAAAACGGATCTTTTAGCTGTCAATCCTTTTGATGAAAAAATCAAGGTACCAGTTTACTTTGCAAATTTTGTTTTAATGGATTATGGATTTGGTGCTGTTTTTGGTTGTCCTGCTCATGATCAAAGGGATTTTGATTTTGCTAAAAAATATAACTTAGAAATTAAAACTGTTGTTAGACCTTCTGATGAAAATGATAGTTTTAAAGTTTCAAATGAAGCATTTACTGGATCTGGTAAATTAATTAATTCTGAATTTCTTAATGGTTTGTCTGTTCCAGATAGTTCTATTCCTGAGACAATTAAAATCTTAGAAAAAAGAAAAATCGGTATAAAAAAAATCAATTTTCGATTAAAAGATTGGGGTATTTCAAGACAGCGATACTGGGGTTGCCCAATACCAATTGCTTATAACAAAAAAAATGAAATCATAAAGATCCCAGAAAAAGATTTACCTGTAAAATTGCCAGATGATATCAATATGAACACTTCGGGTAATCCTTTAGACAATCATAAAAAATGGAAAAACATTAGTATAAATGGAAATCCTTGTACAAGAGAAACTGATACACTTGATACTTTCGTGGACTCATCTTGGTATTTTTTAAGATTTTGTTCTTCTGATAATTCAAAAGTTCCTTTTGATGAAGAAGAAATTAAATATTGGATGCCTGTTGATCAATATATTGGTGGAGTAGAACATGCGATTTTACATCTTTTATATTCTCGTTTTTTTACAAGAGCTATAGCTTTAAAAAATGATAAATTGGATATCACCGAACCCTTTAAAGGACTATTTACTCAAGGAATGGTTTGTCATCAAACTTATAAAAATAAAAACAACAATTGGCTCAGTCCCGACGAAGTAACAACAAAAGATGGTATAAAGTTTTTTCTTGAGTCTAATCCAGAAGAGCAAGTCATTGTAGGTCCCTCCGAATCGATGTCTAAATCAAAAAAAAATACAATAGATCCAGAAAAAATGATTGAGACGTATGGTGCTGACTCAGTTCGATTATTTATATTGTCGGACAGTCCACCAGAAAAAGATATTCAATGGTCTGAAAATGGTATGGCTTCAGCCTATAAGTTTATTCAAAAATTTTCAAATATTAGTGAAAAAATTTCTAAAATTATTGAAAACAAGCAAACTAAAATAAACCAGGAAATAGAAGTTTTTACTAACCAATCGATTCAAAGGATAAATTTTGCTTTAGAAAAATTTAGATATAATGTTTTAATTGCTGTATTCCATGAAATTTATAGTTTTTATAATAAAGTTTCAGATAAGAACGAAAACTACGTTAATTTGAAAGAAAATTTTTCAAAAATACTTGTTACAATGATGCCAGTTATTCCACATTTGACAAATGAATTTTTAGAAAAATTTGATAGCAATAAAGCTGTGTGTTGGCCAAAAAAAAAAACTGATGTTGCCCAACCAGAAGAGATAAAAATCGTAATTCAGATCAATGGAAGGAAAAGATCTCTAATCTCTGTAAACAAAAACGACAAAGAACAAGAGATATTTAATAAAATAAAACAATCAAAATTAGTTGAAAAATATATAAATGATAAAAAAATATTTAAAACGATTTATATTAAAGATAGATTAATTAATATAATTATCAAAGAATGAAAAAATTTTTAATTGTCATATATCTTTTTTTATTAGGTTGTGGATACCAACCTCTATACGTAAATAAAGAAATTTCTAAACTAACCTTTAACAACATCGAGTTGACTGGTGATAAAAAAATTAATAACATGATAATCTCATCATTAGCAATTAATAAAAAAATTGATAATAATCTAAATAATTTATTTATTAATAGTGAAGAAATTATTTTAGAAACATCTAGAGACTCAAAAGGACTAGTAAATACATACAAAACAAATATTAAATTATCCTTCGTCGTAAAAAATAAAGATCAAATCTTAATGAAAAGAGAATTTAACGAAAATTTCTCCTATAATAATAAAAATAATAAATTTGATTTAGTAGAGTATCAAAAACAAATTAAAGTGATGCTGGTAAATAAAATTATTGAAGATTTAATAATTTACATAAGTCTCAAATGATAATTAAATTTTTTGAAGTTACAAAAAAAATAACATCAAAAAATAAATATTTTTTGCTACATGGGAACAATTCTGGTTTAATAGACGACACTATTGAAAAAACTTTAAGACCATTACTTCCTAAAAATGTTTACAATTATGAGGAAAATGAAGTAATTAATAATCAAGACAACTTTAAAGAAGAGATCTTAAATAAATCATTTTTTGAAAATGAAAAATTAATAATAATTTCAAGAATAACTGAAAAAATATTTAATATTATAGAAAATATTATATCAAACGAAATAGAAGATTTATCTATAATACTTAAATCTAATGCACTTGAGAAAAAATCAAAAATAAGAAATTTTTTTGAAAAAAATTCTAACACAATAAGTATTGCTTTTTATGAAGACAACAATCAAACTTTAAATATGTTAGCTAAAAATTTTTTAGACAAGAAAAAAATAAACATTTCTCAACAAAATTTAAACTTCCTCATAAACAGATGTAGCGGAAATAGAGTTAATCTTAAAAATGAATTATTTAAAATTGAAAGTTATGCTAAAGATAAAAAGAATATAAGTTTTGAAGATATCATAAAACTTACAAATTTAGCAGAAAATCATAATATTTCAGAATTAGTTGATAACTGTTTGGTAAAAAATAAAAAAAAAACAATTAATATTTTAAATGAAAATAATTTTGACAACAATGATTGTGTATTAATTTCAAGAGTTTTACTAACTAAGTTAAAGAGATTATCAATTATTAAGCGGGAACTTAAAAATGACAATAATATGGAAAAAATACTATCAACACATAAACCTCCTATTTTCTGGAAAGATAAGGATATTGTAAAACAGCAAATTAAAGTTTTAAATAATGAAAAAATTCAAAATTTAATCGTGGAAACAAATAAAATCGAACTTTTAATAAAAAAAATACCCGAGTCTTCTATAAAAATAATGAACAACTTTATTTTAGAAAATGTCAACAATTAGTAATTATTCTTAATTATATCTATAATCTTATTAAGCTGCTCCAAATCATGATAAGAAAAAATAACTGTTCCTTTGTTTTTTTTATTATTTTTTATCAAAACATTTAATCCGGTCTTTTCAGAAATAATTTTTTCAAGGTTTTTAATATTTGGATCTTTGAAAAGGTTTGATTTAGTAGTGTTTTTTTTGAAAATTTTTACAAATGACTCTGCTTGTCTTACAGATAGATTTTTTTCAATAATCTTTGTAGCTACAAAAACTGCATTTTCCAAACCTACTAATATTTTAGCATGACCAGCTGTAATTTTTTTTTCTTCAACAAATTTTAAAACCTCGGAGGGCAGATTTAATAATCTCAATGAATTAGCAATATAACTCCTACTTTTTCCTATAAATTTCGAAACCTTATCTTGATCATATGAAAATTCATCTATTAATCTTTTGTAACCTTGAGCTTCTTCCAGGGGGTTTAGATCATGTCTTTGCACGTTTTCAACTATCGCAAACTCCAAAGATTTTAAATCATCAGCTTCAGTAAGAACTACTGGAATATCATGAAGTCCGGCTTTTCTAGCTGCAAGCCATCTTCTCTCGCCAGCTATAATTTCATATTTTGAACTATCTGAATTTGACCCTCTAACTATAATTGGCTGTATTATTCCTCGTTCTTTAATTGAATTAGTTAAATCCTCTAAATTTTCCTTATCAAAATTCTTTCTTGGCTGATATTTATTTGGGATAATATCGCTTAATGATAATTTATTTATTTTAGCTTCTACTTTTGACTCTCCAATTAATGAAGATAATCCTCTTCCTAATCCTTTTTTAATTTTTGAATTCATTAAGCTGCACTTCCTATTTTATTTTCCTGGCTCATAAACTCATCAGTGAAACTGTAATAAGATCTACTACCTGGACAACTTTGGTCATATATTAAAACAGGGACTCCGTGAGATGGGGCTTCAGACAACCTTACATTTCTTGGGATGACTGTTTGATAAACTTTTTCTTTAAAATAATCTCTTGCTTCTTGCTCGACTTGTGAAGAAAGTTTATTTCTTCTATCATACATTGTTAAAAGTATCCCTTGTATCTCTAGGTCAGGATTTAAATTAACTTTTACCCGTTCTATTGTTTTCATTAATTGAGTTAAGCCCTCTAAAGCGAAAAATTCTGTTTGAAGAGGTACCAATAACGAATTAGAAGATACTAAAGCCATCACAGTTAATAAGCTAAGCGATGGAGGACAGTCTATTAAGATATAATCGTATAGTGCTTCAGAATCATTTAAATAAGCGGTTAATTTAGCCTTTAATATAAAGGCTCTATCACTATCACCAGCAGTTTCAACCTCTAACCCAGATAAATCTACGTTAGAAGTTATTAAATCTAAATTTTCAAATTTTGTTTTCTTAATCACGTCAGAAATCGACATAGTTCCATTTAAAATCCCATATATAGTTTGATCTGATTGTTCTGTATTTGATAATCCTAATCCTGTAGTAGCATTACCCTGTGGATCTAGATCAATAACTAAAATTTTTTTACCTTGTTGAGATAAAGCCGATGCTAAATTAATTACTGTTGTTGTTTTTCCAACCCCACCCTTTTGATTTATTATTGAAATTATTTTCATAAAATTTTTTTATTTAATTTTTTAATGCTCAGTATAAACGAGTCTTCATTTGTTAAACTTTTTTTTTCTTCATAATCTAAATCCCATTCTTGAAGCACATCATTTAAAATTTTTCTCCCACTATTCCCCATAAAAAAAATAATATTTTTATATTTTTTAAAATTTTCATTAACTAGTTTAAGAACTACTGGCATTGGTTTAAAGGCTCTGGACATTATTGTTCCTGTTTCAATATTTTTAACTGTAAAGATATCTTTGTGAATTACCTCTGTGTTCAAATTCAACTTTTTTGAAACTTCTTTTAAAAAAGCGCATTTATGGTGACTTTTTTCATATAGATTAATTTTCATGCTATTTTTAATTTTTTTCATCACTATTGCTATAATTAAACCTGGCATTCCTCCACCTGTTCCTAAATCTGAGGTTGTACTATTATTTAAATCAACAAAATCAATGATTTGTGCCGAATCTATTATATGGCGTTCTCTTATGACCTCTTTTTCGTAAATTTTTTTACTTATAATGTTAATTTCTTTATTTTTTTCTTGTATCATTGAAATTAAGCTCTCAAGTTCACTACAGGTTTCACGTGAAACATTCAAATCAAAAATTTTAGAGTAAGAATTTAAAATTACATTATCCATTAGGCTGTATGCTTAATAGACTTTCTTTTAACATGTGACAACAAAATATATACGGCAGCAGGTGTAATTCCATCTATTCTAAGTGCTTGACCCATAGTTTTAGGTTTTATTTTCTTAAATTTAGCTTTTACCTCATTGGATAAGCCTGAAAATTGATCATAATCAACGTTATCTGGAATTGATAAGTTTTCATCCCTTTTAAAAGCTAAAATATCTGCCTTTTGCTTTTTCAAATATCCTCTATAATGAGAATTTATCTCGATTTGTTCGTCAATCTCATTACCATAATCAAGAATTTCAGGCCAAATATCACGAATTTTTAACATGTTTACATTTTTTTGAGTTAAAATTTCATCTGCTGATCTTAAAACACCATCTTTAGAAATTTTAATTCCGAACTTTTCTGCTTTTGATGGGGAAATACTTAAATTAGACATTTGCATTGATATTTTGCTCAATTGCTCGAATTTATCCTCAAAAATCTCTTTTCTAGTAAGTGATATTAATCCAATCTTAATTCCTTTAGGAGTAAGCCTTAAGTCCGCGTTATCAGATCTGAGACTTAATCTATACTCTGCCCGGGATGTAAACATCCTATAAGGCTCAGCAACGCCCTTTGTTACTAAATCATCTATCATTACTCCAATATAAGCATCTGATCTGTCTAAAATAAAAGGTTCCATATTTTTAAAGGAAAGAGCTGCATTAATCCCAGCTATAAGACCTTGTGCAGCTGCCTCCTCGTACCCTGTAGTTCCATTAATTTGACCTGCAAGATATAGGTTTCTTATTTTTTTTGTTTCTAGTGTTAGAAATAACTCTCGTGGATCAATATAGTCATATTCTATAGCATATCCAGGCCTTATAACTTTAACATTTTCTAAGCCATTGATATTGTTAAGTATTTCGTATTGTACAACTTCTGGCAGGGATGTAGAAATACCATTTGGGTAAATAGTATGGTCATTTAGACCTTCTGGCTCTAAGAATATTTGGTGTCTAGTCTTATCAGCAAATTTTACTATCTTATCCTCTATTGAGGGGCAATATCTTGGACCAACACCCTGTATGGTACCGGAGTACATAGCGCTTTTAGATAAATTCATTTCTATAATCTTATGAACTTTTTTATTTGTATAAGTCATCGAACAAGACACTTGTTTATTTAAATTTTTTTTTGTTAAGAAAGAAAAAAAATATGGTTCATCATCTGCAAATTGTTTTTCTAAATTTTCGAAATTAATTGTTCTCGAATCTAGTCTAGGAGGTGTCCCTGTTTTTAATCTTCCAATTTTAAAATTATACTTTTTAAGCTGTTCACTTAAACCTGTACTTGGTTTTTCATTGAAGCGACCTGCGGGAGTTCTTTCATCGCCAATATGTATCAATCCATTTAAAAATGTGCCAGTTGTGAGAATTAACTTATTACAACTTACTTTGTTGCCATTTAATGTTATAAATCCACTTATTTCATTATTATTAAAAATAAACTTAATTACAGGATCAGAAAAAACACTTAAATTACAGTAGTTTGCAAGTTTTTCTTGCATAAATTTACGGTATAATGATCTATCAGATTGAGTTCTTGGTCCTCTTACAGCTGGGCCTCTACTTCTATTTAACAACCTAAATTGTATCCCCGACTTATCTGCTACCTCACCCATAACACCATCTAAAGCATCAATCTCTCTTACCAGATGACCTTTTCCTAAACCACCAATAGCAGGGTTACATGACATTTCTCCTATAGTATTTTTATTGTGGGTAAATAGAGCAGTGTTAATTCCGAGTCTTGCTGAAGCTGCAGCAGCTTCACAACCTGCATGGCCACCACCAATCACTACCACATGAAAAGATAAATCTTTTTTCATGATATAAATTTATATTCGATTGGGATATTTACAAGATTTGAGTTTTATTTCTTAAATAAGCTTTATTTATCAACGAAAATTAACAAAAAGGGCCTAAAAATACAGTAAAAAGCCAATTATTTCCCTATACAAAAATCGTTGAAAATACTACCTAATATCTCCTCTACATCAACTTTTCCAACAATCATACCCAAATGTCTAGTTGCTAACCTCAAATCCTCAGCTGCTTTGTCGAAATCATTTTTATTATTTTTATCCAAAAAATTTTTTAGATGATCTGCACACTGGAACAAATGTTGTCTATGTCTTTCCCTGGTAATTAGAATATCTTCTTCAGTTATAAATTTGTTTTTTAAATTATCTTTTATTTTTGAAATTAACTTGTCTATGTTTAGATTTTCTTTTAATGAAATTAAAACATGATTAAACTTTGAAATTTCTGGATCTAATTTTTCTTTAAAAAGATCTGACTTGTTAACTACTAGTATTGCATCATTTTTTAATAAATCATGCAAAAACACGCTTAAATCAACGCTTTTAGCGTCTACTACTACTAGCTTTAGGTCTGCATTTTCGGCTTTACTAAGAGATAATTTAATTCCCTTTTTTTCAATTTCATCTTTTGAGTCTCTTATACCAGCGGTATCAGAAATTATTACAGGGTATCCATCTATATTTAAGTGTGTTTCAACAACATCTCTTGTGGTTCCGGCAATTTCTGAGACTATAGCAACTTCTCTGTTGGATAAATTATTTAATAGACTGGACTTACCCGCATTTGTTGGTCCTACGATTGCAATTTTAAAACCCTCACGAATTATCTCGCCCACCTTTTGATCGTTTAAAATTTTGTTAATCTTACTTAATACATCTGAAACATCTTTTTTTATTTTTTTTAAATTATCTTCTGGAAGATCTTCTTCAGGAAAATCTATTTTGGCTTCAATAAATGACAAAAGTTTCAACAATTTTTCTCTTAGTTCATTAAATTTTTCTGATGATTTTCCCTTCATTATTTTTACAGCTTGTAATCTTTGAATCTCAGTCTCAGCTGAAATTAAATCAGCTATACTCTCTGCTTTTAGCAAATTTATCTTTTCATTTTGAAAAGCAAGCTTAGTAAATTCTCCTGGCTCAGCCAATCTACAATTTTTTACTTTCGATATCTGTTTCTGCACAGCTAACACTACCGCTTTCCCTCCATGTACATGGATCTCTGCCATATCCTCGCCTGTGTAGCTCTCAGGTCCAGGAAACCATATAATTATCCCTTCATCAATTAGCTCAGAAGTGTTGATATTGTTTATTTTTCTCAAAGTGGCCACTCTTGGTGTTGGAACTTCTTTTCCTGTTAACTGCTTAATCACCATTGATGACTCTGATCCGGAAACTCTTACAATTGCTACACCAGATACACCTGGACCAGTTGATAATGCGTATATTGTCATGGATCTATTATATCTAAATTTTTTTTGATGTATATTTCTTATAAATCTGTTTTAATAATTTATGATTATCTGGATAGCGTCATATCCCAAGAGTGGTAACACCTGGGTAAGATCTTTTTTAAGTTCTTATATTTACAAGAACGCAAAATCATTCAATTTTTCTGATTTAGAGAAAATTCGGGCATTTCCATCTGATTTGGAAATCAATTTTTTACGAAAAAAATACGGTAAATATAAATTCACACATATGGCCGAACACTGGGATATTTTTCAAAAAAATATAATAAATAAAAATAAATATACTTTTCTAAAAACACACAACGCTCTGGTTAATATAAAAAATTTTAGTTTTACTAATCTTAATAACACTTTGGGTTTAATTTACATAATAAGAGACCCAAGAGATGTTGCTATATCGTACTCGTCTCATCTGAATTTAAATTTAAAGGACACCATAAATCACATGCAAAATATTAATCTAACTGAAAAAACACCTGATAACCTAGATCGAACTTTAATAACAAGTTGGTCTAATCACTATAATTCGTGGAACCTCCTTCCTAAAAAAAAAATAGTTATAAGATATGAGGACTTAATAGATAAACCAGGGTCATCTTTTTTGAAAATATTACAATATTTAAATCAAATTATTCCCATTCATGTTGATAAAAAGTTAATTACCCAAACAATTGAACTTGTTAATTTTAATAAACTAAAATTATTAGAGTCTGAAAATGGATTTATTGAAAATAAAAGTCCAAAAAAAAATCATAAATTTTTTAAGGAAGGTAAAAAAAAACAATGGGTGGTGAATCTTCCCAGAAATTTACAAGATAAAATAAAAAAAATGTTTGAAAAAGAAATGTTTGAAAATAAATATATTGTTTAAATTATGCAGGTTTATTCATCGAATTGAAAAATTCAGCGTTATTTTTTGTATCTTTTAATTTAGAATTGATAAATTCTATAGCATCCATTGTTCCCATTGGTGCAATTATTCTTCTCAGCACATTCATTTTTTGAAGATCGTTCTTGTCAAATAACAATTCTTCTCTTCTTGTGCCTGATTTTGTAATATCAATAGCAGGATAAATTCTTTTGTCAGCGATCTTTCGGTCTAAAACAGTTTCACTATTTCCAGTTCCTTTAAATTCCTCAAAAATAACTTCATCCATTCTGCTACCAGTGTCTATTAAGGCAGTTGAAATGATTGTAAGAGATCCCCCCTCTTCTATATTTCTTGCAGCTCCAAAAAATCTTTTGGGTCTTTGAAGGGCATTCGCATCAACACCTCCTGTCAAAACTTTTCCAGAGCTAGGTATTACCGCATTATATGCTCTACCCAATCTAGTGATTGAATCTAAAAGAATGACTACGTCTTTTTTGTGTTCCGTCAATCTTTTTGCTTTTTCTATTACCATCTCAGCAACAGCAACATGTCTCTGTGCAGGTTCATCAAATGTAGAGCTAATAACTTCACCTTTAACTGTCCTTTGCATGTCTGTTACCTCTTCGGGTCTTTCATCAATAAGCAAGACCATTAAATAGCTTTTTGGATAATTTTTAGCAATTGAATTTGCTATACTTTGTAAAATCATTGTCTTACCAGCTTTGGGAGGTGAAATAATTATTGATCTTTGACCTTTCCCGATTGGGCTTACAAGGTCTATTAGTCTTGGGGTTAAATCTGGTTTTTTTTCAACTTTAGTTGTTTCAACTTCCATAACCATTTGTTGGTCTGGATAAAGGGGGGTTAAGTTATCAAATGCAATTTTATGGCGTGCCTTTTCTGGCTCTTCAAAGTTTATTTTGCTTACTTGTAATAACGCAAAATATCTTTCACCTTCTTTTGGTGCTCTCACTGGGCCCTCAACTGTATCTCCCGTTCTTAAACCAAATTTTCTGATTTGACTTGGGCTTACATAAATATCATCTGGTCCAGGTAAGTAGTTTGACTCCATTGCCCTTAAAAAACCGAAACCATCCTGTAAAAGTTGAAGAACACCTGCGCCAGTTATTTCTTCTTTTTCGGCAACTTTTTTTAAAATTGCAAAAAGAATCTCCTGTTTTCTTAAAGTGCTAGCATTTTCAATTTCAAGCTCTTCTGCTTGAGTAATAAGTTGCTCTGACGATTTTAACTTTAATTCTTGAATGTTCATGATTTGATTTAGGTTAGGACTTAATAGATATCCTTAATATATATGCTTAAAATATTATTTCAACCCTAGATTGGCTTAAAAATAACTAAAAAAACAATAAAAATAAGTATTATTATAGGGATTTCGTTAATTATTCTAAAAAATTTTGAAGATTTGGTGTTTGAATTGTTTTTTAAAGATACAAAACATTTTCGAAGATAATCATTGTAAACAGACAACAAGATAACTAGAATTATTTTTAATTGCATCCAAAGTTGGGAAAATATCTCTACTCCATTTAGATAAATTAATATTAAACCAAAAATCCAAGTAAGAATCATTGCAGGACACATGATGTAAAAGAAAAGTCTTTTTTCCATCACCTCGAATATATCTGTAGCTTCTTTTTTTTCTTTATTTTCAATATGATAAACAAAAATCCTTGGAAGATATAAAAGACCAGCCATCCAGGAAATAACAGCAATTAAATGTAAACTTTTAAATAATAAATAACTATTCATAATTTAAACATGGGCATTTAATAAATTTATTTGGGCATCGTATTTTTGGGGGATAAAGCTCTCCATTAAAATTATAATATTCTTTGTTAATTATCAAATTAGACATAGTCTTAATATAATTTTCATTTATTCCTAGAGCTGGTACTCTTGTATAATTTTTACATCCGTTTTTATCAGCCAATGCTTTATATTCTATGTCTAATTCAACTAAAGTTTCCGAGTGCTCTGAAACAAATGCTATAGGAACTAGAACAATGTGTTTTCCTAATTTTGAGTTTTCTACAATTATATCCTCTGTGGATGGGCCAATCCATTTTAAAGGTCCAACTCGACTTTGATAGCTCAATACCCAATCTAAGTTTTTAATATTTAAAGATTTAACAATTTTATCAACTGATTGCTCTACTTGCCACTGATAAGGATCACCCTTTTTAATATTCTTTTCTGGCAAACCATGAGCGGAAAATATTAATTTGAAATTTTTTAATCTATTTATTTTTTTTTCTATTTCATCTTTATGTGCCAGAATAAAATTCTCGTCCGTAGGATAACAACAGATTGTACTTGTTTTTATTTTAAGATCTTTTTTTTTACAAACATCTTTCCATTCTTTAATTGATGATCCTGATGTTGCTGCAGAATATTGCGGATATAAAGGAATTAATATAATTTCGTCCGGATTAAAATTTTTTACATAATTTACAACCTCTTCTGCTCTTGGCTGCCAACATCTCATAACAACAAAACATCTATATTCTGAGCTTTGATCATCGTTATTAAGTTTTAACTCAAGGGCTTTTGATTGTTCCTCTGTCAATCTCAAGATAGGGGACGAACCGCCGAGTTCTTGATATATTTTTTTAGCAGTTGGTGTTCTTCGGTTTGCTATTAATTTTGCTAATGGGAATCTTAAGATCGTGGGTAAATTTAATATTGCAGGGTCATTAAAAAGATTAAATAAAAATGGTTCAACATTTTCTAATTTATCCGGACCCCCTAAGTTAAATAAAATTACAGCTTTTCTCATTTAATAATCTTTTACCATTTTAACAAGATAGTCCACAATGTTAGGATTTGTTTCTGGTAGAATCCCATGACCTAAATTAAAAATATATGGATGATCTTTAAATATATCTAAATATTTTTTAGTTTCTTTCTTTAAATTTTCCTGATTTGATAATAGAATTTTAGGATCTAACCCTCCCTGCACAGGTATCTTTATATTTTTTACAATCATCGATGGGTCTGTATTGTAGTCAATACAAATTACGTCTGGTTTAACAATTTCACAATAACTTTTGTAATCTTTTATACCTCTAGGAAAACATATAACGGGAACTTTTAAAGTTTTAATATATTCAACCAAATTTAAAGTTGGGATATAAATATAATTTGGTAAATCTTTTTCATTTAATAAACCAGCCCAACTATCAAAAATTTGGATTAGTTGAGCACCATTTTCAATCTGATTTTTAATATGAATTTTTAGGAATTTTTCTAAAATAACTAGAAGACGATTTATTAAAAATTCGTCTTCAAAAAAATTATCTTTTAATTTTAATTTAGGAGATTGTTTGTTAATCATATATACCAACAGTGTCCATGGTGCCCCTACAAATCCTATTGTATTTTTATTTTTTGTTGTACTGTTTTTACTAACTAAATTAATTGCTTTATAAATAGGATAAACTTTTTTAACAAAATCAATTTCATCTAATTTAGAAATTTCATTTAGATTTAATTCACCTAACAAAGGTCCTAGATTTTTCTTAAACTCTACTTTTTGATTTAACCCGTATGGTAACATTAAAATATCAGAGAAAATAATTGCTGCATCTAAATCAAATCTTTTTAAAGGTTGTAATGTTATTTCAGATGATAATTTAGGATTTAAACACAGTTTAACAAAATCAGTATTTTTTTTTCTAATTTCTCTAAATTCTGGCAAATATCTACCTGCTTGCCTCATAATCCAAATTGGATTTATATCTGTATCTTTATTTATTATTACTTTCTCAATTGGTGTCATATTAAAATAATATATATAATTATTGTATTAGTATTATGTCCTGTGAATAATGATTATTAAATTTTATACACATAATACTAACATTTTAATAACAACTCTTTATAAATAATATTGTTTAAATTGAAGCTTTTTAAAATTTTTGTAAAATTAATGTATTATTTTATTAACATGTTTAATAATGTTAATAAAAACCTTATTTTACAACAACAATTATACAATATTTAAATTGAGTAATTTTATGAAAATAATACAAATTTATTAACGATTTATTCATGAGTAATACATATGAAATATACCTTATTTCCGACTCAACAGGTGAAACGCTTGATAGAATTTTTCTAGCACTTAAGGCACAATTTAAAAATATTAATTATAAAGTTAATTCTTGTTCTTTTACTAGAACTGAGAATCAAATTTTAAAAATATTAAAAAATGCGAAAAAAGACAAAAACTCTGTTATCTTGTATACAATTGTTGATAACGATCTTGCAAAATACTTAGCAAACACATGTAGTAAAGAAAAAATTCCTTGTTTTGGTGTTTTGGGAAATTTAATTCTAAATTTTTCAAAAATACTTAACCAAAAAGCATCACATGAACCAAGCGGGCAACATGAACTAAATGACGAATATTATAAAAGAATAGAAGCCATACAGTTTACAATGAACCATGATGATGGAAATTTAATCAACAATATAGATCAATCAGACATAATCTTAATTGGTGTAAGCAGAACAAGCAAAACACCAACATCTATATATCTTGCTAATAGAGGATTTAAAACCTCCAACATACCTCTTGTAAATGAAAACTCTTTACCAGAAAAAATAAAAAAAAATCCTAAAACAACATGTATTATAGGCTTACACACAGACCCCGAAAGGTTAGTGGATATAAGAAAAAATAGAATGAACACATTAAAAGAAACTAAAAATATTCAATATACAAATATTGAGAAAATTAAAAAGGAAGTTGATAACGCTAAAATTACTTTTAAAAAATATGGATGGCCTTCAGTTGATGTTACAAGAAAATCAGTTGAAGAAACGGCTGCATCAATTATAAAAATTCACGAAATATATAAAAAAAATGAAAAATGAAATTATTCTTGCATCTAAAAGCAAAGTGAGAAAAAAAATATTAGAAGAAAACGGAATTAAGTGTGTTGTTAAACACTCTAATATTGACGAAGATATTATAAAAAAAAGTTTAACAAAAGGGAAAGCAACTCCAGAAATTATTTCAAAAAATTTAGCAGAATTAAAAGCCAACAAAGTAAGTCAAAGTCAAAAGGACAAAATAGTATTAGGAGCAGACAGTGTAATAGATTTAAATGGTCAAATAATATCAAAACCGCTTAACAGAAATGAAGCATTGGAGATCTTAAAAAAACTAAATGGCAAAACCCACAACCTTATCAGTTCGGTCTGCATATCTCGAAATGGATCTATGAATTGGAACTATACAGAAAAAGCAGAATTAACAATGAAGAAAATGTCTGAGGATGATTTAAAAAATTATTTAAGTAAAATCGAAGATAAGGTTTTGTATGCTTATAATGTCTATCAAATAGAGGGCGAGGGCAGATCTTTATTTAAAAAAATAGAAGGAGATAAAAATACAATTATGGGACTACCAATTAAAAGTATTAAAAATTATTTAGAAAATTCAAACTTCAAATGAAAAAACATTTAATTATTGGAGATCCAGTTAATCATTCATTATCACCAAAAATACATAATTATTGGTTTAAAAAAAATAATATCCATGGGATTTACGAAAAGATTACGCCTAGATTAAAGGAAATTAGCAACATAATTAACCAAATAAAGACAGGAAATTTGCATGGCATAAACGTAACTGTACCCTTCAAACAAAAAGTAATTCCTTTGTTAGAAGAGTTGTCGCCGACAGTTAAAAAAACAAATTCAGTTAACACAATATTCAAAAAAGAAGGTAAAGTTTATGGTGATAACACTGATGTATTTGGATTTAGCTTAGCACTTAAAGATGCCGGTTATTATATAAATAAAAAAAAAGCATTAATATTGGGTGCTGGTGGTGTAGCACCATCTTTGGTGGTTTCGTTATATAACCTGGGTATTGGAAAAATTTACATGTCCAATAGAACAGATAGTAAATTAGATAATTTAATAGAAAATTTTCCAAATATTGAAAAAATTCCATGGGGAAAATTTGAAGAAGTCGATTTAATTATAAATGCAACTAGCGTTGGTTTAAAAAGAGAGGATAATTTAAATCTCAATTATGATAAGTTTGGAAAAAATAAATTTTTCTATGATGTAATTTATAATCCTCGAATGACAAATTTTTTAAAGGAAGCCAAAAAAAACAATCATAAATTTGTAAATGGTAAAATGATGTTTATTTACCAAGCACAAAAGGCATTCGAGCTTTGGCATGGCTTTCTTCCAAAAATAGACGGTGAATTAATAAAGTTGTTAGAAAATGATTAGAATAGCTCTGGTTGGAGATATAGGTTCCGGTAAAAGTTATTTAGGTAAACTTTTTAAATATCCAACTTTTAATGCTGATAAAGCCGTGTCTGAAATATATAAAAAAGATTTAAATTGTTTTAAAAAAATTAAAAAAACTTTACCAAAATTTTTTAATTCTTTTCCAATAAAAAAAAAAGAGCTAATCAACGCCATTTTATTTAATAAAAAAAATATTAAAAAAATATCAAAAATTGTCCATCCGCTTGTAAGAAAAAAAATGATTAATTTTATTAATACAAACAAAAATAAAAAATTTGTTATATTAGATGTTCCTCTTTTTTTAGAAAATAAACTAGAGAAAAAAAGTGATATTATTATTTTTGTTCAATCTAATAAATTAGAAATAAATAAACGATTAAAGACACGAAAAAATTTTAATATTAAAATTTTAAAAAAATTAAAAACCTTACAATTGCCACTAAAAACCAAAAAAAAACGTGCTGAGTTTATAATTAAAAATGACTTTAAAAAAAAAAGTGTTAAAAAAGAAATAACAAAAATCTTAAAATTAATATGAAAGAAGTAGTGTTAGATACAGAAACAACAGGTATTTCGATCAAAGAAGGACATAGAGTAGTTGAAATTGGCTGTATTGAATTAGAAAATTTAATTCCAACAAATAATAGTTTTCATTGTTATCTTAATCCGGAAAGAAAAGTTTCTGAAAAGGCACTTGAAGTACATGGATATACTGATGAATTTTTATCCTCTAAAAAAAAGTTTAGTGAGGTAGCTGATGAATTTTTAAAATTTATTGAAGATAAAAAACTTATTATTCACAATGCTGAATTTGATTTAGGTCATTTAAATAATGAATTGGCAATTTTAGGAAAAAAAAAAATAAAAAATGAAACAATTGATACATTAGATTTAGCTCGAAATAAATTTCCTGGATCCCCAAACAATCTAGATGCACTATGCAAAAGATTTAGAGTTGATAATTCTAAACGAACATTACATACTGCTTTAATTGATTGTGCTTTGTTGGCTAAGGTTTATATAAATTTAATAGATCAAAAAGAGCCAACATTAAACTTTCAAAAATTAAATTCGGAGTTCAAAGAAAAAAGCTTTAATGATGGATTGTACTATAAAAAAATTGTAACCCCATCTAAACATGAACTTACTAGCCACAAAGATTATTTAAAAACTAATTTAAAAAAGAATTATTTTAATTAAATCTTTCGTTATACAGTTTATCAAAATCAATTTTTTTTTCTAACTTAATACCAGTGTGACCCGAGTTATGCATTAGGTTTAAAAATGCTGTTTCCAAATCAGTGTAAATCGAATTTGGAACGTCACACAATATTATTTTTTCTAAAACTTTCTTATCTTTAATTTCATTATTAACTTTAATAATTATTGAATAAACTATTTCATAATAAGATTTTTTTTCATTTTGTTGTTTGTCTTCAAATTTTAAAGTTATATTTATTTCAATTAATTTATTTTTTAAGGGCACTGAATTAATATCAATATTTAATTGATATTTAGAAATATTTTCCTTAACAAATAAAAATGTTTCAATATTTGGTGTTTCACTAGAAATATCTTTTATATATTTTGCTAAAATTTTAAATTTTTCTGTCATTGTCATCCTCTATATCTTCAAACTCTCCATCTATAAAATCATTTTTTTTTTCATTTTTTTTAAATTTATTAATTAGTCTTCCAAAAATTAATCTTCTTGTGATTGGAATTATTATTAAAAACCCAAAAATGTCTGTGGCAAAACCAGGAATTATCAAAAGGAGTGCAGCAAATGCAATGGCAGCACCCGAAATTATTTCATAAGCTGGCAACTCATTTTTAATCATTTGCTTAAAACCAGATTTTAAAGTGTTAAGTCCTTCGTATCTTGCGTAATAAAATCCAATGATTGCTGTAAAAAATATTAATAAAATTGTATTTAAAGCTCCAATTTGGGAGCCAATTTTTATGAAAAGATATATTTCAATGATTGGAAATAAAATAATAGCTAATAAAACTGTGTTCATTTGTCTTTAATGTAATTGCTAGTTGAAATTAATCAACATAGTAATTAAATTAACTTTATGAATTACAGTTTTGAATATATTGACATCATTCTTCTTGCAATGATTGCTGGTTTTATCTTCTTAAGGTTGAGAGGAATTTTAGGTAAAAGAACAGGCTTTGAAGGCAAATCACCACCGCAATTTGAAAAAGTGCTTAAAAATATTAATTTAGAGTCGCAAGTTAAAAATAATGAGAATTTTGATGAGAAAGCACAAAAAGAATTTTTAAATGGTGCAAAAATTGCTTATGAAACAATAATTATAGATTTTAGTGACAATGACAATAAACTAACAAAGAGTAAAACTTTATTAAGTAATAAAATTCACGATCAGTTTGATACAGCTTTAAAAGAAAGAAATGACAGAGGACACTTTGCTGAAATAACTTTCATTGGAATAGACTCAGCAAATATCAAGGAACATAAAAAAGTGAATAACATATTAAATGTTACAGTAGATTTTGTTGGTGAAGTAATTACTTGTATTAAAGATAAAAACAAAAAGATAGTTTCTGGTGATCCAGAAAGGATAAAAAAAATATATGATACTTGGGTATTTTCTAGAGACACTAGATCTAATAATCCCAATTGGCAATTAGTAGATATTTTAACTTAATTGAATAATAAATTTTCAGATAAAGATAAAAGAGATTGGGAAAATTTTTTATCAAGCAACGAACAATTGCAAGATAAAGATAAAAATTTAAAAAATAATTTAAAAAAAGAAACTCGATCTTTTGATCTTCATGGTTTTTCATTAAATGATGCTAATAAAAAAATAAGTGAATTAATTAACAATTCTTATAACAATGGAATTTCAAAATTAATTATCGTGACAGGAAAAGGAATTCATTCTAAAAATGAAAAAGATCCTTATGTTTCAAAAGATCTGGGTATTTTAAAATACTCAGTGCCAGAATACATAAAAAATAACGAGCATTTAATGAGTATGATTAATGAAATTAAAGATGCAAATATTGAGGACGGTGGTTCTGGAGCATTTTATATTTTTATGAAAAAAAAATTTAAAAAATAAGATGTACAGTTTTTACTTTTTATAATAATTGTTAGATTATATGATTATTTGGCTAGCCTCTTATCCAAATAGTGATTTTTTAGAATTAATAGATGAAACTAATAGAAGCAAAATTGAAAATGCTTTTAAAAAAGAAATGCAGGACCTTTCTTACCTTTAATGTTTAAAGAATAAATTTTGATAAATCAGTATCTTTTACTAAATTCTCTAAATTATTATTAATATATTCTTTATTAATTATAATTTTCTCACCAGATCTATCTGTGGCAGTAAAACTAATTTCATCTAAAATTTTCTCAATAATTGTATGTAATCTTCTTGCTCCTATATTTTCAACAGTTGCATTTACTTCTGAAGCTATATTAGCGATTGTATCAATCCCATCATCAGAAAATTCAAGATCAACATTCTCTGTTTTTAATAAAGCCACGTATTGTTTAATTAAACTAAAATCAGGTTCTTTCAAAATTCTTTTAAAATCTTCACTAGTTAAAGCTTCAAGCTCTACTCTTATTGGTAATCTTCCTTGTAATTCTGGAAGTAAGTCAGAAGGTTTTGCTAACTGGAAAGCTCCTGAGGCTATAAATAATATATGATCAGTTTTTATTGGTCCATATTTTGTATTTACCGTCGTTCCTTCAATTAATGGTAATAAATCTCTTTGAACACCTTCTCTTGAAACATCACCACCAACTCTATCTGTTCTTCCAGATATTTTGTCAATCTCATCAAGAAAAACGATCCCATTATTTTCTGTAGAAATTTTAGCAGCTTTTATAATTTTATCTTGCTCAATTAGCTTATCAGATTCGTCATTTAATAAAATTTCATGAGACTCTTTTACAGTCATTTTTTTCTTTTTTTCTTTAGTTCCCATTGATTTACCTAGCATTTCACCAATATTAATCATACCAACATTGGCACCTGGCATTCCTGGAATCTCAAAAGAGGTATTGCTTCCACTAGTTTCATTAACTGCTATTTCAATTTCATTATCATCTAGATCGCCACTTCTTAATCTTTTTCTGAAACTTTCTCGAGTCGCTAAACTCGCTTTTTTACCAACTAAAGCATCTAAAACTTTTTCTTCAGCTAATTTCTGTGCTTGAGCGTGCACTTCTTTTCTTTTTTTAACTTTTTCCATTGCAATAGCGATTTCAATTAAATCTCTTACAATTTGTTCCACATCTCTTCCCACATAACCAACTTCTGTAAACCTTGTGGCTTCAACTTTTACAAACGGCGCTTCAGCAAGCTTTGAAAGTCTTCTTGATATCTCTGTTTTACCAACACCTGTTGGTCCAATCATAAGAATATTTTTGGGTAAAATTTCATTTTTCATTTCACCTTTTAAAGCCTGTCTTCTCCATCTATTTCTTAGGGCAACAGCTACGGCCTTCTTTGCTTTGTTTTGGCCAACCACAAATCGATCTAATTCAGAAACAATTTCTCTTGGGGACAACGAGCTAACAAGATTTTCATTTTCTTTAGAACTTTTGTCTTTAGGCTTAAGAGGTGTTACGTTTGATTTTTCCATTAAATTTTTTCGATTTTAATATTATCGTTAGTAAAAACACAAATTTCTGATGCAACTTTAATAGCCTTCTTTGCAACTTCTTCTGCGCTCATGTCTGTATCCATTAAGACTTTTCCTGCAGCTAATGCATAATTTCCACCTGATCCAATTCCAATAATATCTCCTTCAGGCTCCAAAACATCTCCGGTTCCTGAAATGATATAGCTATTTTCTTTGTCACCTATTGCCATTAAAGCTTCTAGCCTTCTTAAGTATTTGTCAGTTCGCCAATCTTTTGCCAACTCAACAGCTGCTCTAGATAAATTCCCAGCGTGTTTTTCGATTTTAGCTTCTAATCTTTCAAATAATGTTAAAGCATCAGCGGTAGAACCTGCAAAACCTGCCACAACATCTCTCTTTTCAATTTTTCTAACTTTGGACGCAGTGCTTTTAACAACAGTATTCCCCATACTTACTTGTCCATCACCAGCTACAACGACTTCACTATTTTTTCTAACTAATACAATTGTTGTCATAGCTTATAAATGGATACTAAATTTAATAGTTCAAGCCCAGGTTTAGTATTATTGCCATAATTGAATTATATATGTATACCTATTTTAAATTATGAAGCGTAAAGGCAAAATTAGTAGAAAGACAAAAGAAACCAGCATCAGTGTTGATCTTAACATTGATGGTAATGGTAAATACAAGATTGACACAGGAATAGGTTTTCTAAATCACATGCTTGAACAACTATCTAAGCATTCTTCAATTGACATGAACATTAAAGCTAAAGGTGATACTCACATAGATCTTCATCACACCACAGAGGATACTGGTATTGCAATTGGTGAAGCACTAAAAAAAGCTTCAAAAAAATTCGTTGGGATTAGAAGATATGCTCATGCGATGATACCTATGGATGAAACATTAACAAGAGTTGCAATAGATGTATCGAATCGGCCTTATTTAATTTGGAGAGTAAAGCTTAAAGTAGAGAAGCTTGGAGAGATGGATACAGAATTGTTTAAAGAATGGTTTCAGGCATTTTCACAAGCTGCTGGAATTACCCTACACATTGAAAATATTTATGGTGATAACAGTCACCACATTATTGAGTCTTGCTTTAAAGGATTAGCTAGATCTTTAAGAACAGCATTAGAAATGGACCCAAGGAATAAAAAAACCATTCCTTCGACTAAAGGTTCTTTATAAGTTTAATGAACGTTACAATTGTTGACTATAATTCGGGCAATATTAGCTCGGTGATAAACTCTTTTAAGCAAGTTGCTAAGGATAAAGTTAATATTGAGGTAACTTCAGATTTAAAGAAAATTAAATCAAGTAACAAGATAGTATTGCCAGGGCAGGGATCATTTAAAAGCTGTGTAGATGCTTTAAACAAGATTGATGGCCTTACAGATACACTTAACGAATTTGTAATAACTAATAAAAAACCTCTTCTTGGAATTTGTGTTGGCTTACAAATGTTTGCTGATATTGGTTATGAAGAAACTGAAACTAAAGGGTTAGGATGGATTTCAGGTAAAGTTTCAAAAATAGATAATCAAAATGGAAAATTTAAACTTCCTCATATTGGTTGGAATCAAATTAATATTGTTAAAGAAAGTAAAATTTTTCAAAATATAGAAGATAACTGCCACATGTATTTTGTTCATAGTTATGAGTTTATACCAAATGATAAAAATGTTGTTTCAGCTACAACAGATTATTCTTCAAATATTGTTTGCTCAGTTGAAAAAGAAAATATTTTTGGAACCCAATTTCATCCTGAAAAGAGTGATAAGATTGGACTTAAAATGATTAAAAATTTTATAAGTTTATAAATGAAAATATTTCCAGCTATAGATATTAAAGATAAAAAGTGTGTGAGGTTAGTTAAAGGAGATTTTGATAATAAAACTGAGTATAAAATGTCCCCAGTTAATCAAGCGGAAAAATATAAAGACCATGGTTTTAAAAATCTACACATAGTGGATTTAGATGGAGCTTTAACTGGTGAAACAGTCAATCAAGATATCATTAAAGACATAGTTGTTAAATTTGATCTAAAAGTTGAGATAGGTGGCGGTATTAGAAATCTTGATAGTATTCAAAAATATATCGATGCTGGTGCTGAGAAAGTAATTTTAGGAAGTGCTGCAATAAAAGATAAAAACTTTTTAAAAGAAGCGTGCGAAAAATTTCCAAATAAAATAGCCTTAGGTTTAGATGCTAAAGATGAATATTTATCAGTATCTGGATGGAAAGAAAATTCTAATCAATTAAGTATAGATTACTTAAAAGAGATTAATAATTATG
>Ga0209335_10001063_pt1 | contig 32448 bp, 31 predicted proteins | sample COG_09_FD_184753 | JGI IMG/M metagenome (GOLD analysis project Ga0209335, IMG submission 184753) | Pelagic Microbial community sample from North Sea - COGITO 998_met_09 (SPAdes) (version 2) | ecosystem: Environmental > Aquatic > Marine > Neritic zone/Coastal water | place: Helgoland, sampling...
GAACGAATTCAAACGCGCCCTGTGGGCAGTGATCGCTATCAATGGCGCGATGTTTTCTATCGAAATGGCCGCTGGCGCATTTGCCGGTTCAAAGGCGCTTCAGGCCGATGCCTTGGATTTTCTGGGTGATACCGTCACCTATGCGCTCAGCCTCTATGTCATCGGCATGTCTCTGAGGGTCCGCGCGACGGCAGCTCTCATCAAAGGACTGAGCCTCGGGGCAATGGGATTATGGGTCTTCAGTTCCACGGCCTATCAAGTCTTGGTCTTGGGTGTGCCATCGGCTGAGATTATGGGGGGCATTGGTCTCTTAGCCCTGACTGCAAACCTAGCAAGCGTCTGGATATTGATACGTTTCAAAGACGGAGATGCTAACGTTAGATCGGTTTGGCTTTGTAGCCGAAATGACGCCATCGGCAATGTCGCGGTAATTTTGGCCGCCGTTGGAGTCTATCTTAACGGAACCGCTTGGCCCGACCTGATCGTCGCAGCGCTGATGGCTGGCCTGTTCCTGTGGTCAGCCGGTCAGATTATCCGACAGGCAAGGCAGGAACTGGCGGATGCGCGTGTTGTGCCTGCTGAGTAAAGAAATTGGGAAGATAATCACCTTTATGCGGGGCGGGTTCCCCGTAGTGCAACAGCAATAGAAAGGACGGAACCATGTTTCAAAAAATTTTTAGTCACTTGATGACGTACGCAGGGTTGGTCTTGCTCAGCGCTACAAACGCATTCGCACAGCAGCAACCAGGATCGGGTTACGGCCCCCACATGTGGGATGGCGGATGGCACGGCTGGTTCTTCGGGCCAATCATGATGATTGTGTTTATCGCCGTCGCCGTTGTCGTCGTCGTTCTATTGGTACGTTGGCTCGGCGGACCAAGCCATCACAGTGCGCCGCTTCACCTGCCCGGAAAAACACCTCTCGACATCCTCAAGGAACGATTTGCAAAAGGCGAAATCGACAAGGAGGAGTATGAGGAGCGACGTCGTATCCTTGGTGACTAGTATATCTCCGCACCACAGACTGAATGACTGTTCGTGGCTAGAAGGAGACGTTGCGGGCGCAGCTGTTTCCTATCCGCTTTGAGCCGCAAAGCCGACTAATTCAAAGCACATGATTACTTTGATGTGCGCCGAGCAACCTCCTGCAAGATCGCGTCCATAGGGACGTTCGCCAGCTCGGCATGAGCCGCACCAATCTTTGCTATGACTTGGAACTGCTCATCGACCGATAGATCGCCATAGGCATTATATGTCGTCATTGCGTGCTCATGGCCGAGGTTCTGGCTTAAAGCCTTGAACTCAAGCTGCGAACAGTTCTGCTGCGCCCATTTAACAACCGTCTTCCGGAAAAGGTGAGGGTGATAGTAAGGTTGCCCCACGCGCTGGAATGCAACTTTGAACACTTCTCGGACCGGCTGGGCATTCGCCCAGTGTTCTCGCGATAACCCGTTGGCCCTGAAAGCCATTGTCGAAGCGTCATTCTCAACCAAAGTCTTTGGGAACAACGGTTCATTCGACTTTAGCCCCAGGACATCCTGAGCATACTTTAACCAGTCCAGAACGATCTCTTCCGCCTCCGGCATGACCTGACTGACGAACCGCGTATTGATGCCTTTTCGCCTTTTCGTCCTTACGTGTTTCGGGTCTTGCCAGACTGTTTTCCGTTGAGCATCAACATCCTTCATTTTGAGCGAAACCAGAGCATCGTCGCGGACGCATGTGATCACGGTGAAGGCGAACAGAGCCCGGTCGCGCTTTTCAATGTCCGTGTCGGACGGCATCGCGGTCAGGGCCTTTGATAGTTCCTGCAAAGTAGGCGGTACCTTCTCGCGAGAAGCGCGACCGGCCCGATTGGCGTTGTCGGATAGCCGCAAGTATTGAACCGCCCTGCCATCTACTTTCCGGATGTATTGTGGATGGATCGCCAGCCATTCAAAGAACTCTCGGAGGCTTTGAAGGGTCGAACGCATTGTCGCGATGCTGAGACTGTCGCCATTTTTATTCACCTTCTTCTCCAGCCAAGCCTTGAAGGCTTTGGCCTGATCCGCATCGAGCGTCCGAAAATCAGCGTATCGCGTAAATTCCTCGAACAAGTTTATGCTGTTCCAAACAGCTTTCACCGTCTTCGGATCACGACATTTGCCGTGCAGAAGAGCGTCCTCGTATTGCTTCTTCGCAACCTCGTTTTTTGGGTTGTATTCAGGCATCACTAATCCCCTTCTGAAGTTTGACAATTACGGGGCCACCCGTTCCCACCACTATGTTCGATGGCAGGTGCGTTCTTGTTCGGAAAAAGGGGGTGGATCTCGGACCAATCCCTGCCGCTGACGACCTTGAATTGACCTGTGCCGCATTCGCCGCATTTTGCTTTTACTCGGATGGTTCCGTTCGGCAGGTTCTTTGCCTGGAGAGTGTCCACAGACGGCTTTCGTGGCACCCTGCACTTGCAGCAATAGATCTCATTTGCGCCGCAGGGTTTCTTGTTTCGCATGTTCAGCCTCTGAAGGAACCGACGGAGATCGCTACTGTGGACGTAGTATTTCTTGAACCCCGGAAGACGTTTTAGGCCCTCTTCCCTGATCCAGCGAAATACGGTGTGAGAGGCGATGCCATAAAGTTCGGCCACTTCTTCCACGGTGTAGGTGTAGTTCCCACGGACCCGGGCCAGCGAATACCGGTTCCGGCGCGCCACGTTATTGCGCCCCTTTCTCGGCGATCAGGGCCTTAATGTCGTCGACCCGCCAGGCTGTAACCTTCGGGCCCAGCTTCACCGGTTGAGGATAGATTTTTGCTTTCACGCCAGCCCACCAAGTGGACTTGCTGACGGGAAATATCTTCAGGATTGTCGAAAGCCGGACGAAACCGGTTTCAGGAAGAATGGGGTCGTGCATTTCAGTTCGCCTTCGGTTGTTTTGAACCGAGGTGAACCTATGCGGTCTCGTTTCGGGATAGGCCGAACTCGGTTAAGCGCAAACCGAATTCGGTTTAGCCGGATTCATCGTTTGGCAAACTCGGCAGCAGTTCCGCCGCCTCTTTCAGCCACTTGCGGACAGTATCGACGTCCATCGGCATACCCCGTTCAGCGAGATCATCTGCTATCTGCTGCGGGATTGGCGAACGCTTTGCCTTGGGGTCGTAGCCATAACCAGCAACCGCCATCACAATCACCAACTTGAGGAGGGTGTCCTTCTCTCTAGTCCCAAGCGCCTTTTTGAGGGGAGCCTGAGCAACCAATCCCGCAATTTCAGCGTCCTTATTGGAAATAATATCATTGGCTATCTGGACATTGTTGTTATTTTTTTCCAGAAGCTCATCGTACATCTTCTTCCAATCGACCAATGCCCCAGACCGCGACACAACCTTCTCAACCAACTCGTCAGGAATGGGGATCTTGTTGTCTTTCGCCCATTTGATGAAAAGAGTCGGCAGTACCGGATCAAACAACTTTTTCCATGGGATTGCTCGATTGGCCAATTCGAGCGTCTTGTTGTATTCTTCCGCGAATGGCGATAGCCAGGTTTGCATCGAAGACAAGCTCTTCTTGTTGACGACGGCAGGTGACTTCCCGAACGACAGCGCTACTGCCTCATCCAGTGTCCAATGCGCCATTTTGGACCAATAGTCGAAATCGGCATCTGCTGAAGGCTGGTTGAAAAAGCGCTCCTTATCTTCTTCTGCTAATTTCTTTTTTCGCTCATCCTCGTATAGACGCCTAAGTTCATCATCCGTCAGTTTTTCCAGTTCCTCCCGATACCTCTGGACCGTCGCGACGTATTTCGACATTCTCTGGCCGGGATCAGTCTTACCTTTGGACGGAGGCTTCTTTGATTTTTGGTCTGAACTGGAAGTGATTGAAGAGCCTTTTCGGCTGTTTGCCGGATTACATAGTCTCGCGGTTCCTGTAGAGGCTGTGATCCGTGCAAATCCGGGGAACTTCCTTTCGATAAGGAATGTCTTGTAGTCAACTTTTGGAATCCGGACCATGCGCCCTAGCAAACCAGATTCCCAGCCCCGTGGCATCAGATAAAACCAAGAGCATCAAAAATACTGGTCTCAGAAGAGCTTGTGATTTGCGCTTTGTGGGGGACTAATTGGGGGATTAGGATCGATATACGAATTCCATCTAATTGAATATATTATCTTTTTTTATTATAAATGGCGGAGGAGAAGGGATTCGAACCCTCGATACAGTTTCCCGTATACTGGTTTAGCAAACCAGCGCCTTCAGCCACTCGGCCACCCCTCCGCAAGGGCTAGGCGTATTACGCCCGGCAAGACTGCCGGAATGTAAGGGCTACACAGATCACCGTCAACTGCCAGAAATCAGTGAATTCATTAACTTAAATCTTAACTGATGCGCGTCTGCCCTTGAACAAGCTGGGGCATTCCAGTCATCCTGTATCTCATCATTGGCAAGTGACAGGTTAGACAAAATCTCATGACTGAAACATATAATGATTTGATCGAAAAACGGTTCGGACAGCGGCCGAAACACAATCACGATGCGGCTGCGACGGGTATCCACAGACAACAACTCTCACACCGCAGCCGACGGCGCTATAAACCTGACGCCATATCCGAAGAGACATTAGAGCTTTTGTTCGCTTGTGCTTTGTCCGCGCCAGCCAAATCTGATCTGCAGCAAGTCGCGATCATTAACTTGGCAAACCCAAACCAAAGAGCGCGCGTGACTGATCTCATCCCCGCAATGCCTTGGATTAAGCAAGCACCCGTCTTTTTGCTGTTTTGCGGCGATGCACGGCGAATTGAACGTATTTGTGAATATCGGGGCACATCCTTTGCGCATGAGCCGTTGGATGCGTTCCTAAATGCAGCTGCTGATGCAGCGATCGTCATGCAGAACTTTATCGTTGCCGCAGAAGGGGCTGGGCTGGGCTGCTGTCCGATCAGCGCTGTGCGTGAGATAACATCAGAGATTGCCGATATTGTTAGCCTGCCAGATCGCGTGTTCCCGTTTGCCGGTTTGTGTGTCGGACACCCGGATGATGACCCGTGGGTAAGCCAGCGGCTTCCACTATCACTTACCGTCCATACCGATAAATATAACGATGATCATTTGTTCGATGACATCGACAAGTATGATGATCGACGCGGCCGGGCCAATCCGATTTCCAGACAACGAGATACAGAAAAATATGGATCCAAAGACGTCTATGGATGGTCCGATGAAAAGGCGCGCCAAACGTCGCATACCGATCGGATGTCGTTTTGCAGACACATCAAGAAAACAGGTTTTGAGACTTTAGGCTAAAGCTTACTTAAATTGCCGCCATATTATTGCGCCGACCAAGTTTCGCATTCAAAAAGTTGATTTTGGCAGTGACCATCTCGTTAAGCATGTCCGCGTTGGGCACGCTTAACGCCTTAGAGTCTGATGAAATGACTTGAGGGAGACGGCCATGGGCAATTTCAAATCACAATCGAAACAAATCAATAAACGTACAAATGCTGCACGAGAGCGATCAATTCTACGTGGAACTGTTGGCCCCGACGGAGAAAACTTACACGCCGATCTTAGACTGATCTCAACGGCGTTATCACAAGCCGGACTGGTCTCTCCTCAGGCCACTCTTGAAGAAGTGAAGCGTACGATTTTCAAAGCGGTTCGGCATATACATCGCACAACCAAGCCAAAAGACCCTGTGGGTCCGTTCGACCTTGGCATTTTCCCAGCTGACGATACAGAGCGTGCGATGCGTCGTGCCATTTCGGAATTGAGGTTCCCCACAGCACATCGAGCCATTGCCTTATCCGCAGCCCCAAAAGGGGCCAGGGCGATTGTTGAATGTGGCATGTCCATTGCCAGAAAAAAACTCCATCAAGGGGCGCATATCGAAGATACACCGGCGCCTTTTAGGCGGGCATTGTTACCGCCCCTGCTGCCCCAAGTGTCTCAAAGCAATCGTTGTCTAGCCGCAACTCTGGCTAAGTTCGATATTGATGGGTTAGATACTCTGATTGCTGCAAATATCATCGAAAACGGGAAAGCTGGCTTTATTGAAATTAGAGATTTTTTCACGGTTCTTAGCATTACGAAGCCAGAGAAGGCGCTTAATTTGGGGGCAAAAGTAAAACGCCGCCTGAGGGGGAAGCCCAGGCGACGCTTTATTAAGTTAATTCGCAACGTCCCCCCGAATGAGGACGACTTTAATGACCGTGCTAGTTGACCATATGTTCACGGATGGCAGCGCCCCGAACGGATTTCCGTACTTTCTCGAATGCGCGAACTTCAATCTGGCGAACACGCTCGCGGCTGATCCCATAAACCGTACTGAGATCTTGCAGCGTGGTTGGGTCATCTTTTAGGCGGCGTTCAGTTAGAATATGACGTTCGCGATCCGTCAGGCACTTCATCGCACCGACCAGCATTTGTTGGCGTGAGCTGAATTCCTGTTGTTCCCCGACGAGGGTTTCCTGATCCGTTGAGTCATCCACCAACCAATCAATCCACTCGCCTTCGCTATCGTCGCGCAAAGGTGAATTTAATGAATGATCAGGACCTGCCATACGGCGGTTCATATTGATAACTTCGTGCTCGGGAACATTGAGACGCTTGGCAACCTCTGTTGTCTGTGCTGGAGACAGATCGCCATCATCGATGGCTTCGATTTCGCCTTTGATCCGACGTAGATTGAAGAAAAGTTTTTTCTGGGCGGCCGTGGTACCCATTTTAACCAGTGACCAGGAATGCAAAATGTATTCTTGGATCGCAGCCCTAATCCACCACATCGCATAGGTCGCTAAACGGAATCCACGTTCAGGGTCAAAGCGTTTTACCGCTTGCATCATGCCTACGTTGCCTTCGGAGATAAGCTCGCCCACAGGCAGGCCATATCCGCGATATCCCATCGCGATTTTTGCAACCAATCGCAGATGGCTGTTCACCAGCTGGTGCGCGGCATCGTGATCTTCTTCTTGGCGCCAACGTGTCGAAAGATCCTGTTCTTCTTCGAATGTAAGCATTGGGTATCTGCGGATAACCTGCAGATAACGCGAGAGGTTTCCTTCTGGTGTTGGATTAAAGTCGTTCGCTAACGTACCCATTCTAAATCTGCCCCCAAAAACTGTTTCTGCGTCAATCGAGCGGCACGTCAAAGCCCTTCTCGATTGCGAGGTTGCCAAAACATACTTGAGTAATTTAGTCAGGTATAGTTAAAGTTTAGAGAGGTTCTATTATACTAATTAACGAATTGATATCTTTAGAAATTTCTGCCTCAAAACCGACCTGTTCACTCGTTACCGGGTGTTTAAACCCCAGCTTATATGCTTGCAACGCTTGGTTATTATACGCGCTGACCACTCCACGGATCACAGAATCCTTGATTTTTCTTGCGGTCATGTGCGCCGCGTATACAGGATCTCCGATCAACGGGTGACCAATTGACTTCATGTGTACACGGATTTGATGCGTGCGTCCTGTGAACAGATGGCAATCCACAAGTGCCGCCAAGGAACCAACCGGCCTGATGACCTCATAATCCGTAATCGCAAGTTTGCCACCACTTGGCACGACAGCCATACGTTTTCGGTTCTTTGGATCTCGTCCAATATTGGTTTCAATCCGCCCTGCGCGCGGCGACGGCATGCCCCAAACAACGGCGCGATAAGCCCGTTCGATGCTATGGACTTGGAATTGCTCCACCAAGCCCTGATGGGCACGGTCAGATTTCGCACATACCATGATACCCGAGGTATCTTTGTCCAGACGATGAACAATACCAGGGCGTGTCACACCGCCAATTCCCGATAAAGACCCTGCACAATGATGCAGCAAAGCATTCACCAGTGTGCCCGTCAGATGCCCGGGCGATGGGTGCACGACCAATCCAATCGGCTTATCAATAACGATAAGATGTTCATCCTCGTAGATAACATCGAGCGGAATATCCTCGGGTTCAGGGCGTGCGGGGATCGGCGGCGGTACCGTCACAATATAACGTTGACCCGTACGGACCTTTTTCGATGCATCCGTCACGATCCGGTCACCATCGGTCGTAATTCTGCTGTCAGCGATCAAAGCTTGCAGACGGTTTCGCGACAGATCTTCGATCTGGGCTGTCAGCCATCGATCCAAGCGCTGACCATCCGCATCCTCCGAAACTTTTAGCTCTATTTCCTCCACGTATCCCTGCCTGATAAATTATTGAGTATATTCATTGCGAAAGCTTCGAAGGCTACTTTTCTTGACAAGCATAGCTGTCCCGACGAAGAAGACCAATCGGGACAACAGATGGATACCCTAAAATGCGCGCGTTGATGGGAATTGTTATTGGATTAGGCATTTTGATCATCACAGTTATCGTGCTGATCGGTTTCGGCTTTTACAAGAAGTCGGTTGATCCAGATTGGAGATTGCTTGGCGAACAAGCCCCGACATCGACCGCAACCACACCCCATACCCAAGGCAACGCATTTGACGATATAAATCTAGGACTCGCATCTGGATGCCGTGTCATGGACGTCACCGCCGAGGGCACATTCGCATACCTCAAAATCGGCCCTGACAGCACATGCGAAACAGTGATCGTTATCGATGTTTCAAAAGGTCAGATTTTGGGCCGGATTGCTCCGCGTTGAAGGTACAACTCTCTAACGAACTAAATGCAATGCTTAGCGAGCATGCGCAGGCAGATTATCCAAACGAATGCTGCGGCCTTCTGGTCGGCTCCATCCAATCGGATATCGTCAAAATCACCGAAGTTCATCCGAGCAAAAATCTAACGTCGGGGAATCCTGCAAAGTCGTTCGAAGTTGACCCTAAACTCCGGTTCGATGTCATGCGCGAGGCACAATCGCGGAATGATGGTGTCGATATCATCGGGCATTATCATTCCCATCCAGACGGGCCCGCCGCACCATCTGCAAAAGACTTATCGATGGCTTATGAGCCGAATATGGTTTGGCTGATTTGCCGTGTTGCCCCCAACGAAGAAGTAACCATCGGCGCTTTTCAACCTTGCTCCGATAGAAGCGCATTTAACACTTTGGAACTCGTCATTAATTAAAAATAATGCACGTTCCATGACGCGATGTATTTTCCACTGACTTGCCATCTTCGATCTTTTCGACGACTTTGAAAAAGACCAATGCCTCGTGGGAGAGACCCGAATGACACCGAAAACCGACAAACCTTATTGGTGGGAAGCCGCTGAACCCCAAGTAGCCGACGGCGGGCCACTGCCAGAAAAGGCTGATGTCGTCATCGTCGGCGGCGGTTATGCTGGCATGGGGGCGGCCATTCCACTTGCAAGGGCGGGGCGAGATGTGATCGTTCTTGAGCGCGATCGACCCGGTGATGGTGCATCGAGCCGCAACGGTGGCCTTACCAGTGCAAATATTCGCTGGTCGTATTCAAAGCTAAAAGCAAAGTTTGGCGAGGATGCTGCAAAAGCCTACTACGCCGAAGGTGTGGCCGCGCGTGCTGACCTAAAAGATTTCGTTGAGACCGAGAAACTTGATTGCGACTTAAGCATGGTGGGACGCTTTACCGGCGCGATGCGTCCCGAAATTCTCGACAGCATGAAACGCGAAGCCGAAATAATGCAGCGCGAGCTTGGCATCGAATCCACGGTCATTGAGCGTAAAGATCAATATGACGAGATTGGCTCTGAGCTATATCACGGTGGTATTCGACGGACAGACATGGGCGGGCTCCATCCTGGAAAAATGCACCGAGAACTCCGCCGCGTTGCCGAAGAATCTGGCACAAAGATCTGGGGAGATACTGGCGTCACCAATATTGCCCAGGTCGGGACGCAATTCGATATCACAACACCCAAAGGCACTGTACGCGCCAATCATGTCATTGTCGCAACGAATGGCTATACGGACAAAGGCTTACCTTGGCTCCAAAAACGCCTGGTTCCTGTCATTTCCGAGATGATTGCAACAGAGCCGTTAAGCCCGAACTTGATGAATACCCTGATGCCGCGCAGGCAAATGCACGGTGAGACCCGCCAACTTGGACACTACTATCGACCATCTCCAGATGGGACACAGATTCTTTTCGGGGGTCGCCGCTACGATGATGACATGAATGCAGCGCGCGAACGCCTCCGTAATAATTTGACCAGCATCTTCCCTGATCTCTCGGACGTCGGGCTTTCACATCACTGGTTTGGCTTCGTTGCTTTTCCAATGGATCAGCTGCCTAAACTAACCGTTCATAAAGGCATCATTTATGCGACGGGATTCTGCGGTTCTGGCGTTGTCTGGGCACGTTGGATGGGACAAAAGGCTGCGTATCAAATTCTCGAACGTGAGGAAGCTGAGACGGCGATTGGATCTCAGCCCTTCCGTGCCATTCCATTTTACAATGGCAACCCGTGGTTCCTGCCGGTGATGATGAATTGGTATAAGATCAAAGATCGTTTTTCAGGCACGCTGAAATAGCCGTCATTCTGCGGCTTTACCAACATCCATGTCTGCAAGCTCGGCTAAGGTAAGCGGCTTCAACGGTGGACGAATGCGATAAGCCCCAATGTCTTCGGGGCATTTATTGTGCGCTGCCGCCAATATCTCGGTCACAGTCAGTCCGCACATGCGCCCCTGACAAGGCCCCATGCCCGTCCTGTAGAATGCTTTCAATTGATTCGGGCCCTGCGCACCCAGAGCCGCCGCATCGCGGACATTGCCCGCAGTCACTTCCTCACAGCGACACACAATCGTCGCATCAATTGGTGGATTTAGAATGTCCCTTGGCGGCACAAAAATAGCATCCAACATCGGTCGAATAGACGTATGATTTTCCAACTCGGATAAAAGTGGTGCTGCGGCATTATCTCGAACTTGAACCGATATGCGACCTTGCAGATACGCGACTTGCAAAGCACTAAGCTTTCCTTTGATCTCGGCCGTTTTGGCGCCGAAAACCCCTGCCCCATCACCCGCAACAAATATGGCTGGCACATCACTATGGCCCCATTCATCGACGCGCGGATACCAATAACGTTGGGTTTTATGCCAGCCATGCGCCAATCGAAGTTGCCGTGACGCTTGAGTATTTGGCACCACACCCTGGTGCAACAGGACAGTGGATACTCTCAACGTTCGCCGCAGCCCGCCAGAAGTAAACCCAATTTGCTCTGCTTGACCGTCGCCGCTAATTAGGAATTCATGTGCACCGCTGTAAATCGGCACACCAGCGTCCTTAATCGCGCGCTTCAACTTCAGGCCCTTTTGTAGATACGGCCAAGACTTTGTCGCCCGCAGCAGATGTGGCGCGCCCCGCACGTAATCCATTACACCTGTTGTATCGAGAACAGCCTCAACATCTGCACCAGCCTTGATGAGTTGATCTGCCACCAATAATAGTAACGGCCCACTGCCCACAATAACGATTTTACCGACAGGGATCATACCTGCTGTCTTTAACAAAATTTGTGCGGCCCCAGCAGTCATCACGCCCGGCAATGTCCAGCCAGGAATGGGCACGGGGCGTTCCAACGCGCCTGTTGCTAAAATGATATTCTTCGCTTGAAAAGCATGGGCTTTGGCGCCGTCGCTCGACCAGATACTGCCATCTTGGTCAAGCTGCCAGACAGTATGGCCAGAAATATACTCAGCGGTTGATGCACGAAACGCATTCGCAACAGTTTCACCATAGGCATATTCCTCACCCAACATGGGCAAGTCATCGGCGCGGCGGGTCACGACTTCATCAACCGCCCGGTAAATCTGCCCCCCAACAGCGGATTGTTCATCAATCAATGCAGTGTGCAATCCGTGCTCGGCAGCCTCAGTCGCTGCTGACATGCCAGCAGGGCCGCCACCAATTACAATAAGATCATAAGCCTTAGTGGTCATGTGCCATCCCCTAGTCGAGATGCGCCTTCTTGAGGGTTGATCACCATTCCATTTGCAACGGTGACCATGCAGGCTTGGCGGTTGGGGACACCATCAATATCCATCAAACAATCGAAACACACACCCATCATACAATAGGGCGCTCGCCCATCGCCAGACACAGGGGTCGTTCGTGTCGCACCATCGCGCACGGATAGAACAGCAGCAGCAACGCTAATGCGCGCTGGCACCTCAACTTTTTGACCATTGATTGTAACACTGACTTTGTCAGTTGTATCATGCCGCGTTTTCAGCATTGAACCTCTCTACACCGAATGAACGGAATTCTTCTGGCGGTGGATCACCTGCGATCCAACCACTAACAACGCGCGCATTCACCGCCGCCAGCGTGACACCGCTATGCGATGCAATGCCATAGATACCGGGGTGGGTCGCGGACTCCTGATACACAGGACATTTATCTGGGGTCAGCACCCGCAGTGCCGCCCAAGAACGAACAATATTGAGCCCGCGCAAGGCTGGAATGGTTCGTGCTGCGCGCGCCGCAATGTCGTTGATTGATTTGGTGTCCACCATGTCGTCGTAACCTGCCTCTTCGGCAGATACCCCTAACATGATAGAACCTTCGTGGGTTTGACGGAACGCACTCATTGGCATCGGCAGCAACGGCTGTGTCCGTTCAGTGACCAAGATGTGGCCACGCTGCGGACGAATAGGAATATCCAGTCCCAACGGCGGACCCAAATCTTTTAAGCCATGTCCCGCAGCGATCACAATTTTTGCCGCTCGGATATCGCCAGCTTCGGCATGGACAACATATCCATCCGCATCATCAGAGACCGATGTCACTCGGTGTCCGGGCTTATACGTTCCACCCAATTGTTGAAACCGGGTATGCATCGCACGCAACAGAAATAGCGGGTTAACATGGCCATCTAACGGGCTGTAAGACGCGCCGACAACCTCGTCACCCAATTGCACACCAGGCAACATGTCTTCGACTTGCTTGCGGTCCAAGTATTCAATCTCGTAGGGCTCGCCACCGCCTTGCTGATAGATTTGTCCAAGGAAATGCTGGCGATGTGCCATTTCTTCATCGCCCAAACATAGCTCTAACCCACCCGGATTAGCATGCGCGACGTCAACCCCCGTGGCATCCTTCAACTCCGAGGCAAAATCACCATAAAGACCTGCAGAGCGACGCGTCCATCTGACGTAATCAGGCATCCCAAAGCCTTTGCCTTGGAACCACACTAGGCCAAAATTCCCACGTGCGACGCGCAAAACATCGTCACCTTCATCCAAAATACAAACGTCCAACCCGCGCTGTAACAAGCCAATCGAAACCGCAGGACCAATCATCCCGCCACCGATCACAGCCACATCAAAACGATCTTTGTTCATCGTATCAAACATCACGCCTTCCCAAATCGGATGCTTCACAAATCAAAACAACCTCTTTCAAAAAAGGCGACGAAATAGACTTCTGTCAAATTCTATTCGCATCAATCGTTGATAATCGCGCCAGCAACGCATCCAAATCGTCATGCTTATCACCAAGCAATTCATTGAATTCATTACGTATCATTTCAGCAAAGGCACGTGCCAATCGGGAAAGTGGCCTGCGTGATGGAGTTAGGATGGAAAACTGATATTTAATAGTAGGTCGAATGGGTAGAAAGCGAATCGCCCCGGGCTCTGGGCTTGTCGCCCAGTACAGCCAAGCACTCAGTGGACTCAGCACACCGAATGCTAACCCACGCGAAATTAGCGGATACTGCGCGGCGGCATTCTGTAGCTCAAAGCGAACGTTCAACGTTGCCCCCGCATCATCGAACATATCGCGCAGGGCACGTGGAATGAAATGTTCTGGCAATAAAGTCGCACATGGCTTCCCATCCAAATCCTGCGGTGTCACGAATTCATTTTTTGCGAGAGGGTCATATGCGGGTAGCGCACATACACAATCCAATTCGATCGGGTCCGCATCAACCAAGTCGGAATCCCAACCCAATTCTGCCAACCCGACATCAAACTGCTCAATCGAGAGCTGTTCATATAATGTTGCAGAGGGGGTCGATTGCATCAGGAAACTTGCATTCGGATATTGCTTTGCAAATTTCGCAATAAATCTTGGCATAAAGAATTCCGATATGATTGGCATACACGCCACGCGAATTTGTTCCGTGTCGCGCCCGCCACCTTGGCGCATAGACCTCTCCAATGACGCCATGCGGCGGAGGATTTCTTCGCTCTCGCCCAATAAGAACTGCGCTTCGGGGACGGCTTGTAAGCGGCTGTTTTTACGTTCAAACAACTCGTAGCCGATCTCTCGTTCAAGGTTTGCAATCGCTGCACTAATCGCAGGCTGAGTCCGACCAAGATTTTTTGCAGCCTTGGTCACGGACCCCGATAGCATAACTTCTCGAAAAACTTGAAGGTGCCATAAATTCATCAAACAAATCCCTTTGATCTTACCCATAAATTATATTTATGGGTATAAAAAAAGAAAAGATTTGATTAAATGGGTGTGGTGACTGACCATTTGCGCCTTACAGGGAGGGAAGAGGCAAAGTTCAACAAGCAATGGCCTCTTTCCTGAGAAATGTTAGGGCATGATCATATGACCCTAGCGGGGGATGAAAATTTGATTGGGGCGTGCACTCGACAACATTGGTTCGGGTCTCCTTCTATTGCTTCATTCCTTAATATGAATTTCACAGGACCAATAAAAGGAGTCGAATTATGAAATTCCGTACAGCACTGGCCATGACGGCCGTTGCAGGTGTTCTTGCAGTATCCAGCGTTGCCCAAGCCCAGGACATGAAGTTCTGGCGCATCGGTACCGGCGGCGCAGGCGGCACGTATTATCCCATCGGCGGTTTGATCGCCAACGCGATTTCCAACCCTCCGGGTTCACGTCCTTGCGATAAGGGTGGTAGCTGTGGCGTACCAGGTTTGGTCGCAATTGCGGTTTCCACGAACGCATCTGTTGCGAACGCGAACGCCATTCAAGCTGGTCAGCTTGACGCTGGTCTCGCCGGTGCACAAACGGTTGTTCAAGCCTACAAAGGCGAAGGTAAGTTTGTTGGCAACAAAAAAGATAAGATTCGCGCGATCGCAAATCTGTATCCAGAAGACATGCACCTCGTCTCTCCTAAGGGCCAAACCCTTAGCGGGCTAAAAGACCTAAACGGTAAGAATGTCGGCGTTGCTGCTGCTGGTTCTGGTACGCAGGTTTCCGTTAAAATGATCCTGGAAAACTACAGCATCAAAGCTGACGAACAAGAACTTGGCCTGGGCCAAAGCGCGCAGCGCTTGGCTGATGGTCAATTGGATGCGTTCTTCTATGCAGGTGGTACGCCGTTTGCAGCGTTGATCCAGTTGGGCTCAACCAAAGGCTTTGAGCTTTATAAGTTCACAGAGACTGAACAAACAGAGATCAACAAGATCATTCCTTACTACGTTCCATCTTTGATTCCAGCTGGCACGTACGAGACGATCACCTATGACGTCCCAACAGTGGCCGTTAATGGTCAGTTGGTAACATCTGCTGATCAACCTGCTGATTTGATTTATGACATTACCAAAGCTTTGTGGAACAAAAACACCCGCAAACTTTTGGATAAAGGTCATTCAAAAGGTAAAGCGATCCAACTAGAAACAGCATTAAAAGGTGTATTGGTTCCAGTTCACCCAGGTGCTGAGAAATTCTACAAAGAAGCCGGACTTATTAAGTAAGACCGACTGACTATTCGGGGCGCATGGAAAACCCGTGCGCCCCGTTTTCGTTTCTTCATAAAAAATAACTTTTTATAGTTTTCGTCTTTCGGGGGGCTCCATGGCTGAATTTGATGCAAAAGCGGCTGAAGAACTTGAGAAAAAATATGACTCAGGGCTTCAAACACGCGCGCTTGGACCCGTCCTCGTAAAATTCGTGTTCGCGTTTTCGGTGGCATTCGCGATGTACCATTGGATCACCGCAGGGACCGGCGTTCCTATCGACTACTGGCACATGGGCTTTCATATGTCCGGTGTCATTCTGTTGGTCTTTATTGCCTATCCGATGTTCAAAACCGATTACCAGATGAGCCTTGGCGACAACACATGGTGGCGCTTCTCAAACGTACCAATTTGGGATTGGCTGTTCATCGTTGTCGGTATCGCCTGCTCTCTCTACATCGGGATCACTTGGTACGAGATAAATTTTGAAATCTTTGGCATGTCCTTCTTCTTGCCAGAACAAGTTATTCGCCAAGGGGACCCGGCGCCCATTGATGTTGTGTTCGGTACCATGCTTATCCTCGTTTTATTGGAAGCCGTCCGGCGCACACTTGGGATTATCGTCCCCATTATCATTTTGATATTTACCGGCTATGCCATTTTCGGACAATACATCCCAGTCCAGATTTTGACCCACCCCGGCATCAACTGGTCGCAGTTCATCAACAATATTTACTTCCCGGCCGAAGGTATTTACGGCGTCACGTTGTGGATTGTCTCAACCGTGGTTTTCCATTTCGTCCTATTTGGCGTCATCGCGCAACGCATGGGCCTCGGCCAATTCTTTGTTGATATCGCCACAGTAATCGCTGGTCGATACACAGGCGGTCTGGCAAAGGTATCAGTAGTGTCCTCTGCATTCTTTGGGACAATTTCCGGTTCTTCCATTGCGAACACGGTCTCGACCGGTTCTTTGACCATTCCGAATATGAAAAAGATGGGCTATCCAGGCCATCTAGCGGGCGGCGTAGAAGCCGCAGCCAGTGCGGGTGGACAAATCACACCTCCTATCATGGGGGCTGCAGCCTTTGTGATGGCTGAATTTTTGGAAGTCCCCTACACCACCATCGTTCTGGCAGCGATCGTACCTGCTTCCATGCATTATGTGGGTGTTCTCTGTATCGTCCATTTTCAGGCCCGCCGCCTTGGGCTCAAAGGCCTTCCAGCCGATGAAATTCCTAAACTGCTGCATGTTGTTAAGCGTGGCTGGCCAACAGCTGTCCCGCTGATCGTATTGATCTACGTCCTGTTTAGTGGATTCTCGCCACATATGGCGGCATTTTGGGGCATTACCACAGCCATCACGATTGGGTTCTTGAACCCCATGCACCGTTTGACGATCGGGGATCTCCTTGATGGGTTCGTAACCGGCGTGAAATACGCCTTGGCCGTCGGCGCCGTCTGTGCAGCCATCGGCATTGTGGTCGGTGTCGTTAACTCAACAGGTCTTGGCTTCCGTCTCGGTTTCATGGTGACAAACGGCGCTTTGGGCATCGCTGAAACACTTCACCCCATTCTTGATTTTATCCCGTTCAGCGACTTCTCAATCGATGGGATCACACTGTTTATATCGTTGGTCCTGATCGCTATCACGTGCATCATGATGGGGGCAGGCCTGCCGACAACAGCGCTCTACATCATGCTGGCAACAGTCGCACAGCCGGCTCTCGGCAATCTAGGCGTACCGCCGCTGGCTTCGCACTTGTTCGTTCTGTATTACGGGGTGATTTCTGAAATCACGCCGCCGGTTTGCGCATCCGCGTATGCGGCAGCCGGCATTGCTAACGCCAACCCATTCAGAACAGGCTGCTCTGCATTCACACTGGGAATCGGAAAACTGATCGTTCCCATGGTCTTCGTGTATTCACCAGCCATGCTGATCGTATTGCCTGAGTACTTCAACTGGCCTGATTTCTTTACGACAACACTCACATGTGCGTCGGGCGTCGTTTTGTTAGCGATGAGCGTTGCCGGCTACTTCATCACACACATCCCTGGGCCACTACGGGTGATGTCCGCACTTGCCGGCATCTTCCTGGTAGCACCTGGATATGAAAGCGATCTTTGGGCGGCAGCATTCTTTGCCCCTGTAGCATTCCAACAATTCCTGGGATGGCGTGCGGGTAAAGCAGGGGCACCCCAGGAATCTAAAGCATAGGTCGGTCAGTGGCGGATAAAGAAGAAGATATAGGCTACGCCGTTATTGGCGCGGGAATCGTCGGAATTTGCACGGCGCTTTCGCTGCAGGAGCGGGGCAAGAAAGTCACCCTTCTAGACGCGCTACAGCCGTCTGAAGCGACATCCTTTGGCAATGCTGGTGTCATATCGTCTTGGGCATGCATTCCGCAGTCCATGCCCGGCATTTGGAAAAACGTGCCCAAGTGGTTGATGGACCCCGAAGGTCCAGTCGCGTTGCGTTGGGGTTATTTGCCAAAATTTCTGCCCTGGATGGTGAAATTTCTCGCGGCCGGTAAAGCTGATCGCATTCCCGCCATTGCAGATGCGATGCTCCAACTCCATCGCCCTACAGTTGACTTATATCGCCGCCACTTGGAAGGCACGGGACACGAGGCACTGGTCAAAGATTCATACTATGTCTTTGCATACCGCAATGCCGCTGATGCCAATCTGGATAATTTCGAATGGAGGTTGCGGACAGAACGTGGGGTCCCCGCTGAGCGCATCGATCGCGGTGCATTAAGTGATATAGAACCAGAAATCTCAGATGCCTACCAAGCCGCAATATTGGTTAAGGATCAGGGACGCGCACTCGACCCAGGTGGGATCGGTAAAGCCCTGGCCGAGAAGTTCCAGCGTGCAGGCGGCACATTTAAACAATGCCGAGTCGAAAGTCTGCACCCGCGCGAAGATAAGCGCGTCTCGATAAAGACTGATGCTGGCACGTTTGACGCTGAAAAGGTTGTCTTAGCCGCCGGCGCTTGGTCTGCAAATTTGCTGAAGCCACTTGGCATCAACTTACCGCTTGAATCTGAACGGGGCTATCACATCGTGTTCACCGACCCCGGCGTAACGGTGAACAATTCTGTCATGATGACCGACGCCAAATGTGTGATCTCTAGCATGAACATGGGTGTCCGCTGCGCTGGCACGGCTGAATTTGCGGGCCTTGATCACCCACCTAATTATAAGCGAGCCCATGTCCTGGCAGGACCAGCGAAACGATTGCTGCCGAACCTGAATACTGAGGCACGAGAAGTTTGGATGGGTCATAGACCATCATTTCCCGATAGCCTTCCCGCCATTGGAAATATTCCGGGGATACCAGGGATTGTGACTGCTTTTGGGCATGGCCATTTGGGCTTAACAGCAGCCCCCATGACAGGGCAATTGGCATCCCAAATAGCAATAGGCGAGACACCTAATATCGATGTCTCGCCCTATAGCGTCGATAGATTTTAAGTTCGGGTTATTAGATCCGGAAGAACGGCTGTGCCACTTTCCCGAATATATCAAAGAACTTGAGCGGGCCTGTCGTCATGGCCAAGCAAATGCAATCTTCGCCTTGCATTGCAACTGGCTGGTGGACCGTGTCCTGATCTGCAATTTCGATGTCACCACGTGTGAATGATTGATCGCCATCGTCGAAACCACCAGTGAGAACCATCGTGAGTTCTTCTCCGTTGTGGCCATGTTCTAGAACGCTGGATCCCGCTGCGATTTTCAACAGTCTGATTGAGGATGTACCATCGATATCGTCAAAGCGCATTTGATGAACACCGGGGCCAATACGACGCCATTTGATCGCGTCAACATCGCCACCAACAATACTTCTGAGGGGTTCAGGAAGAATCGGGTTATCACCAACGTGTGCGGCGCGCGGTAATTCAGCAGTAGAACCGGGAGCATCAAGACGCTCCAAAACATTGCCAAATGAAACGCTGTCCATCACTACAGGTTCAACGTCTTCGATCAATCCACCACCAATATCGTCAGCCAGATCGGCCGATGCACGACACGTCGGGCACAAGGCTAAATGCGTTGCGACCAAATATGACGTCGCTTGATCCAAATCACCCGCAGCGTATGCCATCAAGGTTTCATCCATCAAATGATGCTGAATGTTCATTCTAATTCGTCTCCAAGTATCTTTCTTATGCGGCCAAATGCTAGACGAAGTCGAGACTTCACCGTTCCGAGGGGCACACCTAGTTCTTCGGCAATCACGCTGTGTGATTTATCTTGATAAAATGACATGCGGACAACTTCCACCTGCTCTGGGTTTAATTCCTTTAAAGCGCTCGCGACAATGTCCGCTCTCTCAATACGATCAATTCGGTCATCTGCGGCTTCTTCAGCCGGGGGAACGAGGGCGGGATCTTCAGGATCAAGCTCAGGTCTATTGAGTTTACGAAATGCATCGATCCTCAGATTACGCGCAATCGTAAATATCCATGTTGAGGGGGACGCTTTTGAGCGATCAAACTGTTCGGCTTTGCGCCAGACCATCAAAAGTGTTTCTTGCGCAAGCTCGTCTGCTAGCGAGTTTTCAGTACCCAATTTGAGCATGTAGCCCTTCACTCTTGGAGCATAGTGCTGGAACAAGACCTTGAAGGCTTCTTTGTTTTTATCTTGGGCAATCAAATGCATGACGTGGGCAGCCCCATCAGGCGTGCCAGCGTCCATCGTAGCAGTCGTCATATGTGCGGAAACCCTGATAGTCCTTGGATTATTGTCTGCCGCAATTGCCCCGCAAACCGAAGGAGACCCGGCGGAAACAGACATTTCATTGTTTGGCGCATACATCATACTAACTTGTACGCCAACTATTGACCAATGGATCAGTTCAACACAACATTTCCTGAGATTCCATTGCCAGTGATCTGACCCACGTCATCGCTCGTAAACGGCTGGAGGCAACTGTTTTTGCTTCGTCCAACAAGGAACTAGTATGAAATCGTTAAAGCGCAAGAGAATTGCCGTAATCGGAGGCGGAATCTCTGGATTATCAAGTGCTTGGCTCCTTTCCCATAATAACGATGTGGTGCTGTACGAACGCGAAGCACGCCTTGGTGGACATTCCAACACAGTCGATGTTCAAACTCCTGACGGCGTGATTCCGGTGGATACTGGATTTATCGTGTTCAATGAATGGACCTATCCTAATTTAGTTGCGCTTTTTGATCATCTCAAAATCCCAACTTTAGCAACAGATATGTCATTTGGCGTGTCAGCGGACGATGGTCGGTTTGAGTATTCTGGTGGCACATTGACCGGATTGGTTGGGCAATTTAGCAACATATTCCGTCCACGATTTTGGCGTATGCTCCGAGAGGTCAATCGTTTCTACTCAAGCGCACCAGAAAAACTTCTAAAGGGAGAATTTGCGGGAAAAACGCTGGGCGATGTTCTGAATGACGGCAATTACTCTGATGCCTTTCAGCGCGACCATTTGCTGCCGATGGCCGCAGCCATATGGTCTGGAACAGTCGAAGGCATGCGCGATTACCCCGCCGCATCATTCGCACGCTTTTTTGTGAACCACGGCCTGTTCAATTATACGGACCGCCCCCAATGGCGCACCGTTAAGGGCGGAAGCCGTGAATATGTTGAGAAAATCAGCAAGACATTCGAAAGTCGAATCGGGGCAGGTGTTAGACACATCAAAAGAACTACCAACAGTGTAGAGATTACGGACAAAACCGGCCACACAGACACATTTGACGGGGTTATCATGGCCAGCCATGCCGATAACACCTTGGCGATGTTGTCAGATGCAGATGAGAAAGAGCGTCAGTTGCTCTCGCCCTTCGAGTATCAGAAAAATTTAGCGGTATTACATAACGACGTTAAGCTGATGCCCAAGCGTCGTCGTGTCTGGTCGAGTTGGAATTACCTGGCGCGCCCAAATCAAGATACAACCCAACATGAGGATCTGAGCGTCTGCGTGACCTATTGGATGAACAATTTGCAGCACTTAGATGAGCGCCATCCATTGTTCGTTACACTGAACCCAGTTCAGCCTGTCGAAACAGATTGTATCTTTGAAACGTTCGAATACGACCATCCATTATTCGACAAAAATACAGATGCCGCCCAACAAAAACTCTGGCAGCTTCAAGGTCATCGCAACACTTGGTATTGCGGCAGTTACTTTGGTGCCGGTTTTCACGAAGATGGCCTTCAATCAGGATTGTGGGCCGCTGAGAGCGCTGGCAGCGTTCGACGCCCTTGGACGGTTGATGACGAGTCTGGCCGCATCCATCTGGGCCCTAAGCAGGCTGTCGCAGCATGACAATGGACAGGTGCGCAATTTATAACGGGACAGTCGTCCATCGGCGGCTAAAGCCTAAATCCCATCTGTTGAAGTATCAGGTCTTTTCTTTATTGATCGACCTAGATGCGTTGGACGCTATAGATAATGCCGCAGTCCCATTGGCTGTGAACCGTTTTGGGTTCTTGTCATTTTACGAGAGCGATCACGGCGACAAGCGAAAATCTGGATTGAAGTCATGGGTCATGGAACAGTTATCCAAGACCGACATTGATATCGCCGATGTTCGCGTCCGGGTGCTGTGTTATCCCCGCTTTTTCGGATACGTGTTCAACCCACTTACGGTATTTTTCTGTGAAGATGAAAATGGCGAGACGATTGCCATTCTTTATCAAGTGAAAAATACGATGGGCGAGTCACATACCTATATCATGCCGATAGAGGCTAATGCTTCGCTTCCGCTAAAACATGGATGCGACAAAGCAATGTATGTATCGCCATTTACGCCGATGGAATCGACGTACGCCTTTAACATTGTGCCGCCGGGTGACGATATTTGTGTAAGCATCCAACAATCAGACGAAGAAGGCCCCCTCCTAAACGCCAGTTTCATCGGTAAGTTCGCGGCATTTAATCGCACCAATTTACGCCGCGCCATTCTACGCCATCCGCTGATGACGATAAAAGTCATCGCAGGAATTCACCTTGAGGCCTTAAATCTGTGGCGCAAAGGCGTCCCGTTCTTTCGCCACACGCCGCAACCAGGCGCTGACACCAGCATCATAAAAACAACAACCAAAGAAACGATCCAGAGTGCTTTATGACTTTGACTAAACAAGCTGACCCATCGACAGACAAAATCGAAAAAATGACCCAATCTGCCCATGGTGGATGGGCATCATCTTGGGCAATGAATATCTGCACGGGTGTCCAAGCAGGCACGCTGAGACTTCAATTACCCAATGGAGAGATAAAAATATTCTCTGGCGAGAACGAAGGTCCAGATGCATTCATTCATTTGCACCGATGGCGTGCTGTGCGGCGCATGATTTTTGGTGGTGATGTCGGATTTGCCGAAGGCTATATGGCGGGAGATTGGTCTACGAATGATCTAACTGCCCTTATTGAACTTGCTGCCATCAACAAAGAGACCATGGAAAACAAAGTTCGCGGCAATGCGGTTGTCCGTTGGTTTGATCGCCTCAATCACGTGTTGCGCCCAAATACGAAACGCGGGTCCAGAAAGAATATTGAAGCTCACTATGACCTTGGTAACGATTTTTATAGTGAGTGGCTGGACCCGTCGATGACCTATTCATCGGGAATATATGAGAACGTCAATGATCCGTTGGATGCCGCGCAGATCAAAAAATATGCCCGCATCGGAGACGTTATCGGTCCGAAACCAGGCCAAACCATTTTAGAAATCGGCTGCGGCTGGGGCGGTTTCGCGTCATATGCGGCTAAAACTTACGGCTGCAAAGTCGTCGGGATCACGCTTTCCCAAGAACAACATAGCTACGCAAAACAACGCATGGAACGCGAAGGTCTTTCGGATCTCGTCGAAATTCGCATCCAAGATTACCGTGATGTGACAGGACATTTTGATGGCATCGCATCGATAGAAATGTTCGAGGCTGTCGGTGAAAAGAACTGGCCTAGCTATTTCAAAGCCGTTGGTGATCGCCTCCATGATCATGGGCGTGCGGCAATCCAGGTTATCACCATCGATGAAGATCGCTACGCGTCCTATCGTCGAAGCGCAGACTTCATCCAACGCTATGTGTTCCCTGGTGGGATGCTCCCCTCAGCATCGATTTTTCAATCCCATGCCGAGAATGCTGGCCTGAGTGTAAAAGACACGTTCTTCTTTGGTCAAAGTTACGCGCATACCATGGCAGAATGGCATGTACGCTTCTCAGAAGCATGGCCATCGATTGAGAAAATTGGCTATGATGAGCGGTTCCGCCGACTTTGGGAATATTACCTCGCCTATTGCCGCGCAGGTTTCCAGACAGGAGCCATCAATGTCGGTCAATTTTCGTTGGTAAAAGCGTAAACGCGTTGTCTTAACGAACCATCCCTGCAGTGATCCGAAAATACAGCCAGTCGGGCAATAATCTCAAAAGCTTTAGAATCAAAACAAAGCGTGTAGGGAATGCGATTTCAAACGTGTTACGCGACATGCCTTTCATAATGCACGTCACCGCATCCTCCACCTCCATCAAGAACGGCATGGGGAAATCATTTTTGTCTGTCAACGGCGTGCGCACAAAACCTGGATTTATCACGGACAATGAAACACCCTCGGCCTTGAGCTCAGGATGCAACGACTCACACAACGCAATGACCCCTGCCTTGGTCGCACTATATCCGGCAGCAGAAGGCAATCCTTTGTAACCGGCCACAGACGCGACAACGCCAATTTTACCAAAGCCCTGATCTCGCATCGTTTGCATGGCTGGCGCCAAACAATTCACAGTCCCACGTAAATTTACGTCGATCAGCGTATTCACGTCATCCAATTGAAAATCTTTGGCGGGTGTCGGGATATGGGTTCCCGCATTCAACACGACAAGGCCAAGGGGACCTTCGCTTATAATTGCCTGAAGGGTTTCTGCACATGCATCAGCATCGCTGATATCCAGCGGTTTAGGATGTATTTGACCGCTAAGGCCTTCGGCCTCTTTGGCGAGTTCCTCAAGATCATCGACGGTCCGAGCAGATACGTGAACGATCCAATTTTCACGGGCCAGGCGCAGGGCTAATGCTCTTCCCATACCTTTGCCAGCACCCGTAACCCAAGCGATCCGGGGTAGGTCTGACCATTCGCGGCATTGCTTTGATTGGGTCATTGTTTCTGATCGTCCATTCGTGCTGATGATAACATGTACTTCGGTTACGTATTCACAACCAGAGTAGATCAACAGCGTCGTTATAGGCGTTGCCAGTCACGAACAAAAACGTGATATCCGAGCCGCTCTATACGTGCCTTGGCAGCAATGAATGCGGCACTGGTCGGAAGCTCAGATAGAAGGTCAGAATACCACGGCTGTGAACCCACGGGCGCGACACGGCCCTGCAGAATGACCAACCGAACAATTGAGTCTTGATTGGGAAAATCCTCAAACCCTAATGTCCACGTATGTCCATTCGGATTGGCACTGCCGCGCATGGTTCGCGCTGGCGTGTTATCCTGCCTTAACCCCTTTGGCCAATATGCCATTCGACCGACTAAGACAGAGTTCGTTTCTGCGTTATCCGCTCGAACAATGATCTCACATATTATATTTGATGCGGGGACACTCTCATCCCACGATATTCCTCGGCGCGGCGCCGTCGAATCGCATGCTTCGGGCGAGTCGGCCAGAATGATTTTACCGCTCAAACTCGGGGATGTCGGCTCTGGCCTCCTCAAATCCTGAACGAAGAAAAACAAATCTTGCTGGTATCGACCCATAAATGTGGGGCCTTGATCAGAAATGGCGCTTTCCAGCTCCTTCACCTTTCCATCACCGGCTAAGCCCATCCACACGAATGGCGACCACATAAACCAACCCAGCAAAAAAGCGATGGGCAATCCACCAAGCAAGAACCGGCGCCCTTTAGGGGTGCGCGACGGCGTTCCCCTTTCAACATTCCCAACCTGTGACAATGGCTGTGGTCTTGATAACTTCAGGTGATCAAATACCTGATCGACATGCTCAACAAATGCCAATTTGGAAAGATGGCCTCCCTCAAAATCATCGGTTCCGCCATCTGGAACAAAGACATAAACGTCCTCGCCCTTATCTTGCAGTTCTATAAATAGACGGCTCGCGCGATCTAATTTTTCAGCAATATGACCAACGGGCCGGATATTTAAGTCCCGATCAACTTCGCCGGTAGCGAAAATATGGATATCTTTTGCCTGATCACGCCCATCCACCATATGCGCGATATAGATGCCCAGTTGCCATGAGTCGCCATCGTCGATGATCTGATCGACATCCACCCTATAAGCACCATGACCTGTTGCTCGTTCGATTACGCCTGTAGGATTTCGCACGAATGCATCGTATCGAGAGCTGATCGGCAACGCCTGCGCGCGCCCATCCAAACAAATCACGGATTGGATACCCGTTTGTTCCTCAGTAATGCGCTGAATGCGCACCGGGCCTTGGGTGGTTAAGATATAAACTGTGATCGACATCAGCGGATGTATAGGACCGTGTCAGGTTGTCCAAATGCGTGCACCGCCTGATCTTGTTTATCCAAAACAATTTGGGCGCGACCATTTGTCATCGGCGGAATTTCGAGTTCATACCAACTTTCATCTATCGTTTTCATAAACAACCGATGTGGCAGATCAACCAGATCGACCCCCGTTTCGATACTTAAGTAAACTTGATCAGGCTCGGCACGTGACTCAGTCGTCATAAGGACATACCCGTCATACTCGCGGCGCTGAACAGCTTCGCCCGCTGCGGCCGCCAATTGTGGCATCGTCGCAAAAGCATCATTCTGAAGCAGATGCTCAAAGTTCGCTGCCACGTCCGGGTACATTCGCATCACTTCGGCAAAATTATCCCAAGCTTGAGTTCTTTGACCGTGCACATATTGATATAGCGCCGTGAAAGATGGACGGACTGCTCGTCCTTCTTCGGGGCGCATCAATTGTTCTGCCTGTGCTGCCGCATCTATTGCGCGCAATGCAAGGTCTTGTGTATTAGGGCTATCCGCCATCTGCTGATGCCCCCGAGCTTGTTTTATAAAGATCATCGAACATGCGTTGGAAAATAGGCATATCCTCTCGTTCGATCTCTTCCCAATTAATCTTGCCAACTTCGCGATCAGTATAACGTCGAATGGCACTGATCAGCGCAACAACATCTTCTACACCAGACGCCATGGCCGTCACTGTTACTGGGCCTCTTGGTTCCGTGAACCCTTTGCGGTTAATGCTTCGATAGGTTTCTCGGGCCTCTGCCAAAAGAGCCTGCACTTCATCGCCACGCTTATCAGGGGCCGCGTCAAAGAACTGACGCATCGCGCGCGCCACATCTATGGACTTCACATCAGCATCCTCATCATCATCAGGATTAGACTTTGATGTAAGAACATCCCAATGGATATCTGGTGCCAACGTCAACGCCAATTAGATCGCTGTCGGGTGTCGCGCCGAATGCAACACCCATAATGCCGCCACCATGATGCGCTCCAACACCGATGCGATATCTTGATATCGCTTTATGCAATTTCGGTAATCACTAAAATCGTCCGAGCTGGAATCAAAACTTGGCAAGATCGCCTGACGTAATGCAGAGCTATATTTGAGTTGGATCGCACCTTGAACGGCATTTCTGACAATTGAAATTGGTACACGGCGGTCCACATCCGACCGCATCGGCAATGTGGATAGAACGCTCGCCTCTGTCGCCGTGATGAATTTCACCTCATCAGCGCTTTGCTCTATGACCCGCGACAATGGCGTATCGTTGGGATCAAATGCAGCCATAACAGCTTCAACGTTTTCTGGATCATACTCACCGGCCTCTCGGTCTGTGCCAATCGAAGCCGCTCGCAGACCCTTAATGCGCTCTGCTGCGGCGTCCAACGCAATGACCATTCGAACAGCCATGTCATGCACAGATCGATAGGTTTTATTATCCAGTCCGGATTCTGCAGCGTAATCCTGCCAGTATGCCAGCGTAATATTATCGGTATTCGCATCAGCACCGCTGCGGTTTCCAGCATGTTCGTCAACGTAACCTAGGAAATGGCGGTCTCTTTTTTGACGATGCGCAGGAGGTAAATGATCTTTTAAGTAGGTATAAAGTTCTCTTTGTAGGGCGTTCGCGACATCACCGATATCACGCTCGGTCGACGGCTGAAATCGGATCGGGGCCGTTATCTGATCCAAACGTTCGTACCCAAAGGCAGTTATCAGAAACTCAACAAATGCAGCCAACAATGGCATGCGCCCAAATGAAACTTGGAACGCCTCACCATCCACAACATTCAGCAATCCTTGATTTGTCAGTTGCAACGATGAATTGGGGACATTCATTTCCTGGAAATAGACACGGAAACTGACGGGGCTCGCCCGATCAACACCCCATAAAATATGCTCAAACCTGCCCATCTCATCACTGATTGCTGCGATCAAATGACTGACTTCTAGGGTGGGTTTCGCATAGGTGCGACAAACGATAATCCGCGTCAGGGCGGAAATGACACGACGTGAATACCTGGGGCCACCATCCATTGTCGTCGCATCCATGATGCACGCAATAGCGGAGCGTAGTTCCTCGCTTTTTGCCCCTTCAAGATTTAACGCATCCAATGACGACGGCATATCCACCCCCTAAGGCGAGAGTATGACGAAAAATTGCCCGCTTAAAGAAGCGTTTGTTATCTAGATGATTTTGATGCGATAGCGGCACTACCCATTGATAAGCCCACGCACGGCCTCGGCGACATCCTCGGGGGGCCTGACGGACGTTCGCAAATTCATATCATAAAACACATTTACGCTCTCACCCGTCGCAATACATTTATCATCGGCAAAGATTCCATAGCTAGAGGTCAAAGATTTTGAACCCAGACGGGTTAATTTTGCCCCCACATCAACGGAACCCGGGTAATGAAGCTCGCTTCGATAATCGATGACGACGCGTGCCAGAATAAAATCCAGGCCATCGTGGCCGAACTGATTCAACAGGCTCTGGATCAGCATGGTACGCGCCGCCTCTATGTAGGCCGCAAACGACACGTTGTTTACATGACCCATGCTGTCCTGATCGGAAAACCGGATCGTCACCGTTGTGAAATGATCAAAAGATGCCCGTTGCGTTGAATCAAAAGTTGTTTCCGACACCCTAAACGACCACGCGACTCACAAAATCTTTGATCTGGTCATCATCAAATCCATATTCCTTGAGAATCTCAGACGTGTGCTCGCCACGATCAGGCGTCGCCATGCCTGTTTTCGGATCATGCTTGGATAATTTCACACCTTGCGGCAACAGGTCCATATCCCCCAATGTTTTATGTGTCACTGGATGGCGCAGCCCCAAGTGTTTCACCTGTGGATCATCATACAACTTATCAATGCTGTTGATATGGCCACACGGCACACCCGACGCACTGAATAAATCGATCAGTTCATCCGAGGTATAATTGACCGTATGTTTTTCCAACGCGGCATTCACTGCGTCGCGGTTTTCAGAGCGCAACTCGCCCGTCGAAAAGTCAGTATTATTTGTGATTTCAGGGTCATCCAACACCTCGCAAATCCGGTCCCACATCTGATCGCCCGCGGCAGCAATATTGATATGGCCGTCCTTGGTCGCGAAAACCCCGGTTGGGATAGAGGTCGGATGATTATTTCCAGCCTGTCCCGCGACCTCGCCTTTGATCAAATAACGTGCGACCTGGAAATCCAACATCGCCACCATCGCCTGTAGCAGGGAGGTTTGCACCCACTGGCCTTCGCCTGTTTGTTCGCGTTCTAACAACGCAACCATCGTGCCCATGGCGCCGTACATGCCAGCCGTCAAATCGGCGACAGGAATGCCGACCCGCACTGGACCTTGGCCTGGTATGCCCGTGATCGACATCAATCCGCCCATGCCTTGTGCAATTTGGTCGAAACCCGGTCGTTTTTCATATGGTCCGTCTTGGCCAAACCCCGAAATCGATAGCAATACGATTTTCTTATTCACGCCGCGTAGGGTTTCATAATCGATGCCCAAGCGGTTTTTCACATCAGGTCGGAAATTTTCAACCACGACATCAGCCGTTTCTACCATCTTCAAAAAGATATCGCGCGCAGTCGCATCTTTAAGGTTTAGCGTCATCGAACGCTTGTTTCGGTGAATACTTTGAAAGTCTGGTCCGTGGCGTGCGCCACCCATGCCTTTGCCTTGATCCAATGCCTCTGGAGCCTCGATCTTAATGACGTTCGCACCCCAGTCGGCAAACTGCCGAACAGCTGTTGGTCCAGAACGAACCCGCGTCAAATCCAATACTGTGAAATGCGACAGCGGCCCTTGGTACGACTCCATCTTTTCTTACTCCTAATGTTTAAACAGGTTGGGGTTTTAATGGTGCGATCATATCAAGAGCCACATCGGACTCCATATCAATCATCATCGCCAAGCGTTCAATCTCGTCGATTTCTGATTGTCGGACATAACCGTCTGCTTCGCTGATCGCATGGCAAATCACTAATAACAGCGCAGCCGCTTCGGGATCTTCTGCTGCAGCAAGTTGAACGGCTTTTCGTGCGACTGCAGCACCTTCGGGACTTTTGCGAACTTCACCGACATAGCGAACGTAGCTCTCAATACCTTTTTCTGGATCTTGTTCTTTTAAGATATCCAGGACACGCATTAATCGGCCAACTTCAGCACCTTCGGATACGCTGGCATCGCCATCAGCGATTGCGACCAAGGCCGCCGCAGCCATTGCGCCTTCCATAAAGGTCTTGCCGCGGTGACGTGCGAACACGCGTCGAGTTTGATCTGAAAAACGTTCTATTAGTCCTGGCAAGTGATCCTCCATAAGCACGGCGCGATCCTAGCACGCGCTTATTTTGAAGATAAAGCATCAGGCAAAAAGAAAGCCAGGCACAGGGCCCGGCGAAGGAGAAGTGAATATCATGGTTAACTTACGCTTAGGTGTATTGTTTCACAGTGATGGCTGTCACAGGAGCTCAATTTTACTAAGATCAACAGGAAAACGCCTAAATTAGGACTCTGGATCAACGGTCCGCTGAGGCGGGAAAATAACGAACATACGGGTCCCCACTCCGGGTTCACTCTCAATCTCAATGGCAGCACCGTGCAAGTCTGCAAGCGTTTTAACTAACGGCAGGCCCAGGCCTGTCCCCTCACGCTGGCTGATATAGTGGGTATCAACCCGATAAAATGGATTAAAGATATGAGACAGATGCTCTTTGGGAATACCTATACCCGTATCTGTAACAACCAGCCGTGCCCTGCCCTTTTCATCGACTTCAGCGCTAAGCGTCACGCGACCATCAGGATCAGTGAATTTAATAGCGTTGCCGACAAGATTGATCAGTATTTGTTTTAAGCGGCGCAAATCCCCTTTGAACCGGATCGGCTTATCTGGAACCTGCAACGATACGATGACCTGGCTTTTGTGCGCCCGGTGTCGCAGCATCCTCTCACACGCTTTGCATGCATCAACCAAATCCACGATTTCTTCGGAAATCGTCAGGGTCCCACTCTCGATCGACGCCACATCTAAAAGATCGTTCACAACATCTAAAAGATGAACCCCAGAAGAATTGATCGCACCAGCGTATTCTACATACTGCGGCAAGGCTTCACCCATCATTTGATCTTTGATCATCTGTGAGAACCCGATGATAGCATTCAGCGGGGTGCGGAATTCATGGGACATATTCCCTAAGAATTCGGTTTTGGCGCGATCTGCACGTTCCGCCGTTTCCTTTGCATACATTAAGTATGTTTCGACGTTTTTCCGCTCGGTAACATCCAGGATAGTCGCCTGAATAGCCGGTTTGCCGTCCCAATCGACTAGCCGGGAAAACGTCTCAAAAACCAATGCGGCTCCGTCTTTGCGAACTCCGCCGACTTCGTATCGCTCGGGAGCATCAACATCCCCCGCCAATCGGCGATCCCGCAATGACGAAATGGCATCGCTTCTTCGGGGGCTATTAATTGTCGAAGGTCGAGCCCAATAAACTCAGCCGGATCATAACCAAAAATCCCAGCTGCTGCAGAATTGGCATAGATGATTTTCCAATCACTGTGCACAAAATAACCTTGGATAGAGCCTTCGACCAAATCTCTAAATCGGCGCTCGCTTTCGGATAGGGCTCGTAGTGCCTGATGCTCGGATGTGCGGTCTTGTGCGAATACATGGAATGCTCTTTGGCCTTTCCATTCCCCCATCCGGACCAGAAATTCGACCCTCAATGGAATGCCATCGCGTCGGCGTCCCATGAATTGATATTTTTCTGGCGCATCATCACCATGAAGCCTGGCATGTGCGAATTCGCTCAGGCGCGGGACTTCCTCCGGCACGGCATAATCAAGAATATCCGTCCCTATAAATTCTGCATAAGGGCAGCCAAACATGTCTGCCGCTGCCTTATTGGCAAATACAATTCGTCCATCAACATGGATAAAGAAACCTTGAGGCGACCCCGTGACAATATTTTTGAAGTTCTCAGCATCTTTTGAGAATGAGGTGAGATCCTCATTATCGCCCAATAATGGTTCAAAGCTTGATTGTCGAAGTTCCGCCACAGTCTCGTCAATGGCGGCGCCACGATACCCCAAAAACCTGCCGTCACTGCCAACCAAAGGCCGTCCACTGATGCACCAAAAAATCGGCGCGTCGTCATTTTGAATACACACACGCAATTGCCGAAATGGCTCTCGGCGATTGAGTTTATCAAGTAAGTTTGCCCATACTGGGTCTGTGATCGGGTTCGCATCAGCGTATTCCCAGGGTGTCAGTCCCAATAAATCGTTTTCACGTATTTTCGATCGCCCATCAAAACGCTTAGAGATCAACGTGAATTTGAAATTGGAGTCAATTTCCCAAAACCAATCCGAATCTGC
>Ga0209335_10001064_pt1 | contig 32430 bp, 30 predicted proteins | sample COG_09_FD_184753 | JGI IMG/M metagenome (GOLD analysis project Ga0209335, IMG submission 184753) | Pelagic Microbial community sample from North Sea - COGITO 998_met_09 (SPAdes) (version 2) | ecosystem: Environmental > Aquatic > Marine > Neritic zone/Coastal water | place: Helgoland, sampling...
CGTTGATAGGCTGGATGTGGAAGCGCAGTAATGCGTGTAGCTGACCAGTACTAATAGCTCAATTGGCTTGATTTATGCACTGAAAAAAATTTTTTAACTTAAAAGGTTAGGATATCTGTACAACTTTGGTATGAAGTGTTAACTAAAAATTTTAATAAAAGAACAGTTAATCAAGTTGTTGATCCAAAAATTTTAAAATTTTGGAGAAAGCAACTGTTGTAGATCTTATTTTTTAGAATATATTTATTTAAATTATTTAATACCCCAACCTAATTAATTAGTTTTAGTAAGTTTGTATTCTTTCCATTAAAATTTGTTATATTTGAAATAAATTTATTGATATTAATTAGTATGGGTTTAATTCTTTAATTAATTAATAATATTTACAGTATAATATATTCTAATTATGTTAACTAAAAATACTAGTTCGGCTCATGTAATTCAAAATCTTTTTTTTCAAAAAAAAGAACCTATAAGCCTTGTACATTTTATCACCAATAGATGCAATGCAAGATGCTCTTTTTGTTTTATTGATTTTGAAGATCCTAAAACTTTTAAAGGAGAACTTTCCCTAAAAGAAATAGATCAATTAACAAAAAATTTAGGAAAATCCTTGTTAAATGTTAATTTTACAGGCGGAGAGCCATTTGCCAGAAAAGATATAACTGAAATAGCAAAAAAATATTTAGATAATACTACTATCCAATCTATATATGTTACAACTAACGCAAGCTTGCCAGAAAGAGTCATCAATTTTGCAAAAGAAATTTCAAATTATAAAAATAATATTGAATTAACATTTCAAATTTCAATAGATGATTTTCCAGAAAAACATAACAGTGTAAGAAAAATAAAAGATTTATTTTCGAAATGTATAGATACATACATGTCGCTCAAAAAAATGAATAATCCAAACATAAATCCAGTTGTAAGTATTACAGTCAGCGAGGAGAATTGTGATAATATAAAAGATATTTATAATTATCTTAATTTTGATTGCAATATAGACTCAATTAAATGTACAATTGTGAGGGATGAGGGTGTCTATAACACTGAACCAAAAAAAAAAGATAAAATTTACCAGGCATATAAATGGCTTACAGATACATTAAAAGATAAAATTTTAGAAGGAGAGATAGATAATTATAATTCAAACTCTATTCAGGGAAGAATGCATAAAAAAAAAGATTTAATATCATGGGAAATGGTAAAAAAAATGTATTTAAAACCCCAATTTATAAGCCCTTGTCATGCTGGGAGTTTGTTTGGCATTATCACATCTAATGGAAAGGTGTATCCATGCGAAATATTAGAGGATAAACTTTTGGGAGACTTAAGAGATAATGAAATGAATTTTATGAAAATATGGAATTCAAAAACAACCAAAGATACTAAAGAGTATATTTTAAAATCAAAGTGTAATTGCACTTATGAATGTGCATTAACTTATAACATTTTAGGTAATTGGAGATACACTGGGCAACTAATATCTTCAGCATTTAATTTATAAAATTATTTACTATGTTACAATTAAGTAAAAAAGTTAATATAATTATTCCCTCAATAACTTTTAGCAAAGAGCTTGAATACTGCTTAAATAAATTAAATAAACAAACTTATAAAAATTTTTTTGTAACTATAGTTCTAAATAAAAAAAGTAAAAAAAAATTATCAAAAAATATTCATAATTATAGATTAAATGTTTTGTATGTAAAAAAAAATAATATGTCATACAAAAGAAATTTTGCAGCAAAAAAATACAAATCAGATTTAATTGCTTTTATAGATAGTGATACATATTGTCATAAAAATTGGTTAAATAATGCAGTTAGTATAATTGTAAAAAAGGGATATAAAACAATAGTTGGAGGGCCAAATATACCTTTTCCAAACCAAACCTATCAAGAAATGTTATGTTATTATGCGAAGCGGTCTTTTTTTGTGACTGGATATTTGAATTTTAGAAAGTTTAAGTCTAAAAGTCAATATTGTGATTGGTTAGAGTCTTGTAATATTTTGATGGTTAGAAATTTTTTTCTATCTAATGGTGGCATGAATGAGAAGTTATATCTTGGTGAGGATAAAGAGTTTCAAGAAAGATTTAAAAAAAATGACAGTTCAACAAAAATATTTTTTTCAAGTAAGCTTTATATTTTTCATAAAGAAAGAAATTTACTAAAATTTTTATTACAGAGGTTCGTTTTTGGCACCGACTTATTTAACATAACTGGTTTTGAAAAAAAAATTGTTCCATATCAACCTGTTTTACCAATTTGTATTCTTTTTGGCTTTGTATCTTTATTTTTTTTAGATTTAATTATTCAAAAAAAATTTTTAATAATTTCAATTTCAGCTTTAACTGTGCAGACGTTAATTTTATTAAATATTTCAAAATATTTAAATGATTTTAAAAAACTCTTTTTAGTTACGATTATTATTAATGTAGCTAATTTAGCTTATGCATTTGGAGGGATAATTAGAATTTTACATATTCACAACATTTTTAGAAGAAAATTATATTTGAAATCAAGAAATAATTAATAAGTAATTATATAGATCTTTAAATAGCCATTAAACAATACTTTAAATATATTAACTAATTAATAATTTTTTTTTAAAAAGAGACATAAATGAGTTTTCATTTTTTTTAATTTTAAAAAAAGGTTCATCAATTTTTGTCATGTTTAAAGGTGAATTTTGTTTATTTAATAATTTTTTAAAAAATAACTCTTTTCTATACGTAAGGGCATTTTTATCAAATGCAATTGACATTGAATATCCATTATCACAAAAATTGTAAAAATATTTTTTTTTTGATTTATAAACTTTTTTTACAACTATATAAATAGGATATAACTTTTCTTTTTTAAGAAAAAAAATTATCTCAGAAATTTTTGATTTATAATTTTTTTTTATTAATATTTCAAAATCACATAAATATTTGGTGCTTAAACGTGGAACCAAATGTGTATATTTATCTGGGTAATGAAAATTATGTATGTCCACTATTTTATTTATACTTTTTTTTTTATAGAAAAAGATTTTGTATAATAATGCTAAAATAAAACTTTTTGGAAAATAAGAAAAAAAATCAAAAAAAAATTTTTCAAATGTATTAGAGCTAAGTTTTTTATAATTATAATAATTTTTATTTTTATTTACTTGTGTCCCTTTAATAACAAGTCCAAAATTATTTATCCGAAAAAAAGGATTAAGATGTATATATTTATAATCAGATTTTTGTTTTAATTCTTTTATTAAATCATCAATATTATTTATTAAATTTGTTTTTAATTCTATATTTTGAGACTTGATTCTTTTAACTTTTAGTTTTGCTGCAATAATTATTCCATTAACTCCAAATCCACCAATATACTTGTAAAAAGATTTTTTATTTTTTTTAAGACTAATAATTGAACCATCATCTTTCAAGACATCTAATCTTTCTATAGTGTCGCCAAAACAAGCAAATGTAGGATTTGAGTCTTTACCAATTACATTTGCCGAAATTGCACCTCCTAATGAAATTTCTGATCCACCTGGTACAGAATATAAACTTAATTTTCTAAATTTTATTTTATTAATAATATCTCTAATTAGGGCACCAGCCTCAACTTCTATTGCTTTCTGACTTACTGAAATTATTCTATTTAAATTTATCAATGAAATCACAAAAGTGTTACTATTAGCGGGTATAGATTTCGAATTATAAGAGCATTCTCCTGTTCTGATTATGTATGTTTTATTTTTTTTCTTTAAATTATTAATAATATTCTTCAAGTTTTTAATACTTTTAGGATAGATTACCTTAGCTTTTATTTGATATTGTCTATCCCAAGATGATATAATTCTTTCTTTAAAAACTTGGGCTTTATTCATTAAAATTTATAATTTGGATTTTGCAAAATTCAAAATCACTTGAACTGAACTCAAATTAAGATTTTTTTGTAAAACTTGGTCAAGACAATCAAAAAAATATTCAATGTCTTCTTTACTTGCAATCAAAGATGGTGATACAGATAAATGATTAGAATTAGATGAGTCGCTAATTTGAGTTAATATATTAAATTCATTATATAATTCACTCGATATAGCTGTTGCAGTAAGTTTTTTTAAAAAAAAACTTTTATTTTTAATAAATTCTAAAGGAAATTTTTCAATTAAATCTCCCAGGATTGTTACATAAGATTTAAATATTATTCCATTAAGAATCCCATTGCCTTTGATAGACTCAACTTTATTTTGATGCTTATTTTTTAAATTCTCTAGTTTCAAAGTCAAGGTTTCCGATAAATTACTTACTTTGTTGATAAACTCAGGTTCTGAAAAAATATTTAGTGTTTCTAAGGCAGTAATACTTTCTTCAGCAAAGCCATTGAAGGTTGTTGTATGCAAAAAAGTATCTCTAAGTTTACCATATGCTTTTTTATAAACATCTTCACTTATTACTACCGCCGAAATAGATGCTTTGCCACCCCCAAAAACTTTTGATAGACAAATTGCATCTGGCTCTAGGTTTTGAAAATTTTGAAAATAGAATAATTTTTTAGATTTAAAAAAACCTGAAAAAACTTCATCACAAATAATTGTAAATCCAAATTTTTTTTTTAAATTAATTAATTTTTGTACAAATGTTTCTGAGCAACTTTCTAATAAGCTTGCACTATATGGTTCAAATATAACAGCATAAACTCCACCTCTAGATTCATATTCATTTATTTTTTTTTCTAAATCTTCATGATCATTAAATTTAAATGAATAACAATTTTCCATTGTTGGAAGTTTATTGTTTGCTGTATAGGATCCTGAAATTGACCCAGTACCAATTAGTTTTCCATGATAAGATTTGTTTGAATAAAGAATATTTTTTTTATTACCATTAAATGATCTAAAACAAACTTTAATTGCAGCTTCTACAGCTTCTGCTCCTGAATTTAAAAAAAAAGATTTATTAAGTTTACTTGGTAATAACGATGCTAAACTAGCAGCTAATGCTCCCATGTATTTGGAAAAAATTATTTTATGAACTTCAATTCTTTTTTCTTTTTGAAAATTTATCCTAGCATTTATGATTCTTGGATGATTATGACCTAGACCAAGAACCCCCTGTCCGCCAGTAAAATCAAGAATTTTTTTTCCATTAGTAGTATAAAGATGCATCCCCTCAGCAGTTTCAAAAGTATCATTTCCATAAGGAAGTGAGGAAAAAATACTTGTTTGGTTTGGATTGATGTATTCTTTATACAATTCCTGAACTTGGTTTATATTAAGCTTACTTGCTTCATCAATTGTGTAAATTTTTTTAATCATTTTTATTTTTTTGAGTAGTTAATTATTTATAGGATAAATCCTTTTCAGAGAATAGTTTTTTTTCAAGTTTTTATAGTCCTCAGAACTTTTGATTTCTGCTTCAGCATAATCTGAGTCTTTTAAATGATCAAATAATTCTTTAAAATAGTTTGGAGTTTTATTTTTTTTTTTGTAATTATTTTCTAATTTTAACTTTCCGTAAGCTGTGAAGTATGAATTATTATATTCTTCACCACCAAATCTTTCAAAAATTGCAAATTCATCCAATTGTTTTGTTCTGTGGTAAGTACCTTCCATTACACCATTTAGATCTTTATTTTCTTTATGTTCTATTATGTATTTTCTGTAAAGCATCTCACTTTCTCTCACTATCGCTATTGTAATTTCGTTATCTTGAATCCAAATTCCTTCTAAAGGATAAAGTTTTTTATTTAAAAAAAAATTATTTATTGCAATTTTGGTAGTTAAGGGGTAAGTCTTTTTCATTGTCCAGTATCTACTTTTATCATTCGGGTTAGGCTTTTTTGTAGTGAGATCTATTGCAATAGCAATATCTTTATTTAATATTATTAACAAAATTGTAATAAAGAATAATTTTTTATTTACAAAATGAGATTTGAAAATTTGCATTAATAGATTTTATCTTTAATTAATCCTACTTACTATATATTATAAATTCATTAATCTATAAATTTTAACTAATTTGATGAAAAAAATTATTGATTTTAAAAGTAAAAATTTAATTTTTCTGAGTGTTGTTTTATCTGGACTCTTGTTGAGAATTTTTATGGCAAAACAAGGACATTCAATTGATACTGAACATTTTAGATTCTTGGCAGATTATAAAAAATATAACGGTCATTTATGGGAGTTTGGTAGCAATGGTTATGGACCAATTTGGGTTCATGTATTGTATTTTCTTGATAAGATTTATTTTTTTTCATTAGATGAGTTTTATTCATTAAAATGGAAAATAGTTATTTTTTTATCCATTGTTGATTTATTTATTTTTTTTCTTCTTTTTAAAAATTATTCATTAAACATAGCGACTTTATTTTTTTTAAATCCGATATCAATTTATGTAACAGGGTTTCATACTGGATTTGAAAATTTTGCGATTTTGATTGGGTTTGTAGCTATTGTTTGTTACTCAAAAATTAAAAATGATTTAGGTTTCGTATTATGTTTAATTTTACTTGGTCTATCTATAGCAACGAAACATATTTTATTTTTATTACCATTGTGGCTTGCAATTAAAGAAAAAACCTGGTTAAGAAAATTTTTAATGGCATTTATACCACTAGCCATTTTTTTAATAAGTTTTTTACCATGGTGGAGTGAGGAGTCACTTTTTATAATTAGACATGTATTTAGTTATGAATCACAAAATAATGGTATTTTTTGGAGTTTATTTACACCACAGTTTTTTAATTCATATATAGGGTACAAAAATTTATTTATTATAGCGCTTTTTATAACTGGATTCATTTTTGAGAGAAAAAATAAACTTGAAACCTTTTATCTTTATCTATTATGTTTTTTCATGTTTTCTGCAGCAACTGCAAACCAGTATTTTTCGATCCCCTTAATTGCTATAGCTGTTTTTTTTAATTCTTATTTTTTAATATTTAGTGTGTGTGCTTTTACTTTTTTCTTAGCTGAGGATAGTGGGCTTAACTTAATTGAGTTAAGAGAATTATTTAATTATACAAGAAATCATATTGATTTTTATTATAAAATACTTGTTGGTATTTTTGTGATTGCTTTTATTAGACATTTGCTTACAGCTAAAAAATTTTATTCATATATAAATTTAATATTTAAATCAATAATCAAAAAAATTTTAGATCAAATTAAAGTTAAATTATATTAGTTGATAGTAATTGATTTTTTTAATTCAATTTATCGATAAAATAATTTAATAAAAATAAATTTATCTAATTAAAAAGTAAGCAAATTATGATCGTTTTATACATTTATAACTTTTATTAAATCTATAATCCAACTAGTAATTAGAATTTTTATTAGTTTTTTCTATCAGACTCATGATAAATAATATAAATAAGTTATTTAAATTTAATGTTTTATTAAAGTGAAAATTAATCACCCCTATCTTATAGCAGAAATTTCTGCCAATCATTGTGGCTCCCTTGCAAAAGCAAAACAGCTCATTAAGTGTGCAAAAAATAATGGTGCTGATGCTGTAAAAATTCAGACATATACAGCGGATACAATGACAATAAAATCTACAAAAAAATATTTTAAAATTAAGGGAGGACTTTGGAATAAACGAATGTTATGGGATCTTTATGACGAAGCAAAGACACCAATTAATTGGCATAAGGAACTTTTTAACTACGCAAAAGAATTAAAGATTTTGATTTTTAGTTCTCCATTCGATGAATCTGCAGTTGATATATTGGAAAAATTGAAATGCCCAATTTATAAAGTTGCTTCATGCGAAATGATAGATATTCCCTTAATTAAAAAAATTGCAAAAACTGGAAAGCCAATGATCATATCTACAGGAATGGCAAATTTAAAAGAGATAGACTTAGCTTATAAAACAGCAAATAAATTTGGTGCTAAACAAGTTGTATTATTATACTGCGTTAGTAATTATCCTTCAAAAACATCAGATTTTCACTTAAACAATATAAGAATTCTTAAAAAAAAATATGATTGTAGGGTTGGGTTATCTGACCATTCTAAAGATCCAAGAGTTGCTATTGCAGCGATTGCAGCTGGAGCTGATATAATAGAAAAACATATAATTTTAGATGGTCAAAAAACAGGACTAGATTTGAAATTTTCATTAACAGGAAGTGAGTTTAGGAAATTGAGGGATGATATGGATGTAACTTGTAATTTTTTTAAAAAAGATTTTTTTTACAGAAATAAAGAAGAGCTCAAAGGAAAAGTTTTTAGACGTTCAATATTTGTTGCTCAAGATATTAAAAAAGGTCAGGTTTTCAATATATCAAATCTAAGAAGAGTAAGACCAGGGCACGGTGTTGAGCCAAAATATTATGAAAAAATTATTGGAAAAAAATGCCCACAAAATTTATATAAAGGAGACCCTTTAAAAAAAAATATTTTAAAAAAATTGAAAATTATATAACGCTATGAACGTATGCTTGATACCTGCAAGAAAAAATTCAAAAAGAATAAAAAACAAAAATATAATATCTTTTTTTGGAAAGCCACTTATTGCTTACGCCATTGAGACTGCAAAAAAAAGTAATTTATTTGACAAAATAATTGTTAGCACAGACTCAAAAAAAATTGCTCAAATTGCCAAGAAGTATGGAGCAGAAACTCCATTTTTAAGACCGAAAAAGATATCTAGTGATTTTGCGAATGACAATGATGTAATTAACCATTTTGTAAAATTTTATAATTCAAAAAATATTAAAATAAATTATCTTTGTTATTTATACCCAGTAAATCCATTGCTAAAAATATCCACATTAGTGAAGTGTAAGAAATTGTTAGAAAAAAATAATTGTCACAAGGTAATGACAATTGCAAAATTTGATTATCCAATTCAGAGAGGACTCGTTCTGAATGCGAGGGGTAATTTGTCTTTTTTAAATAATAAGTATAAAAATTATCGTTCTCAAGACTTGACACAGTGTTATCAAGATGCCGCACAATGTTATTGGTATAATCTAAAAAAAATTAAAAAATTAAAAACAGTAAAAACAATGAAAACTAAAGCTGTTGAGCTTAAGTCTTTTGAGTTTTGTGACGTAGATACGCACAATGATTTGCAAAAATTAAGAAAAATATTTCAATATAAATTGATGAGCTAGTTCTTTAATTTATATAATAAAAATTAATATTTATAGATCTTCTTAGATAATCATCACTAATATCTCGAGGCTCTACACTATGCCAACTAATATCATTTCTAATAAATCCATATAAACAATTAGGCTTAAAAGTTGTCTTATAAAGTTCTTTGTACTTTTTTTTAAAAGATAAATTTTTTTCTAGGTCTTCCAAGTGTTCATTTGAATAGTTTTTTTCGTCACAATCCCAAAATGTAGTCCCATAGTTTTTATCAGCCTTATTTTTTTTGGAAAATACAACATAAGAGATAAATATTTTCTCTGTCCATCAACATGTGGAACAATTCCACCTTTATTTTTAATAAAACTATAATCATAACCTACTTTTAATTTTGAAAATAAAATATCCATAATTTTATTATCACTACCCTTGTTGGAAATAGGATATCTGAGATATTTAATTCTGCGAAGTATATTGTTTTGCGTAAATGCGGCATAAAAATAAAGCTTTTTAGAAAAAAAATCAAAAAATGTTTTTGATTTTATTAAATCATCAAATTTTTGAAGAATTGTACTCTGATTTTGTAAGTCTAAATTGGGATCCTCATTGTCTATAAATTTTTTTCCAAAACTTTTATTTAGATCAATTTTTTTTGTATCTATATCTGGAAAATTATTTTCAAGTTGATTGTAAAACTCTTGATCTAAAAAATTATTAATCTTAAAAATGCATCTTTTTTCTTTTTGTATAAAATCTATTTTTTTATTAAACATATTTATTTTATCCAAATTTGATTACTAGTAATACTTTCATAATCATTAAAATTATTTTTGAATCCAGCATCTAGCAATAAAGCCTCAATATTGCTATTAGCATGTATATTTTCAATTATTATTGTTCTGCAATTTTTATTGGAAATAACTTTTTTTCCTCCTCTTAAGATCTTTTCTTCATTACCATCAACATCAATTTTTATTGCTCCAGGAATTTTAGTTAAAATTTTTTCATCATGCAGATGATCCAGTATGGTAGTCATTGTTTGGATAGAGAAATTTGCTAAGCTAGCAGCATAATTGTCATTAACACTAGCACCAGAATGTCCAAAATCATCAGTTGAAAAAGTAAAATCTTTTATTGTATTTATTTTATATAAAGGATTGCTAATAACTACGCACCTTTTATCAAATTTATTTAAATTAATATTTTTGGATAAAAGCATTAAATTGCTAAAAGATGGTTCAAAACAAACAATACTCCCCTTGTTTATGGCTAAAAAATATACAGAATAAATTCCCATGTTTCTTCCAATGTCGTAAAGTGTAGTGCCTTCTTCAAGGTCATTAATCCATTTAATGGTATCTTTTTCTTTAGTTAAAACAGTATCTGCTCTTTGTCTGGTTCTGGTATTTGGGATAAAAAATTTAATTTCACATCTCTTATTTTTTTTGCAATTAAAAGAAACTGACGTTGTTAAAGAAAAAAAAAATCGAGAATTGAGATCCTGCCATTTGGTAAAATCCATATTAAATTTACGTAAAAGTTTAGAGAAAAATTTATTTAATAAAAAAAGTACATAAAAAAGGTAAAAAAAATTTTTTTCATAAAATTTATCTATTTTTATTCAGATATTAATTTAATATAGGACTTATAATAATTAAGTAAATCTTCATTATTTTTTCTCAAGATATCATTATAGTTCAAATTTATACCATTTTGATTTACATTATTTTCACTCATCAAAATATGAGCTAGTTTTTTAAAATTACCAACTTCAAAATATTTAGAATATCTAGGTTTTTGTTCTTTATGAACAGGTATATTGGATAAAATAATTTTTTTCCCCATAGATTTTGCTTGCTCAACAGTACTGCTTCTACCCTCGAATTTAGATGGGTTAATTAAAGCAATTGAATGATACATCAAAGACAATACATCTTTATAGGGTATCACTCCAATATAGTGATAGCAATCTTTCAAATTATTTTTTGATATGTAGTGTTTAATTTTTTGAATATAATCGGGGTTTCTGTGATCTTCGTTGCTACCAGAAGAAATAATTAAAATTTTTTTTAAACTAAATTTATGTTTTATGTATTTAAGAGCTTTAAGAACCACTTCATGATTTTTGTGAACCCAATATTGATTTGGTAGATAAAAATAAGGAGTATTAAATTTATATTTTTTTTTTAATATTGCTATATTTGAAATATCTTTTTTTTCTGGACACTTAAATACAAATTTACTTAAAAAAGATTTTTTGTAAGCAGTTTTTGAAATTTTTCTTATATCTTTTTTTGCAGATGAACTTGATAGTAAAATTTTTGAGGAATATAAACCACATAAAAAAATATTTAAATTTCTCATGAATATTTTGTGAAAAGAGAAATTTTTTTTTAAATGAATATGTTGAAGGTCGGGTATGAATGATAAAGATTTTACTAAGCTTTTTTTACCAAAAAGTAAATTGGTGCTAAAAACATTAATATGTGAAACAACATCAATTTTTTCTATTGAAAAAAATTGTTCATAGGCGTAAGAATTTCCCAATAAAATAACAATAATCTTATTATAAATTTTTTTTAACAAGCCCTCATTATAAAAAAGATTAGTTTTAACAATTGTTAATCCTTTGAAAATTTTTAATTCTTTTTTTGTTAAATCTTTTTTAACAATTAAAACTGTTTTTATATTATTATTAGAAAATTTTTTTATACAAAAAATCAAATTTTTTATTACATACATTCCTCCTAACCATTTGTCAGGATTAAAATTAATAATAAAAGCTATCTTTTTTTTCATTAATTTTTTTTATACCAATTTACGTAATCAGAAAGTGCCTTCCAAAAGTTTTTTTTTGGTTTCCAGTCAAATTCTTTCAATTTATTAATGCTTACTAAATTACTTGATGGATTTTTGTCAAGACCTTTACCATCAAATTTGAGAATAATTTTATTATTCATTTTTTTCGAAATATATTTTACAACATCTTTTACTTTATACTGTTTACCAGAACCGCAGTTATAAATATGCAATCCATCTTTTTTTTTTTTTATCATTTTATGAATTAAGATATTTAAATCATCAATATGTAGCCAGTCACGTTTCTCATTTCCCGTTCCAAAAAATATATATTTTTTACTATTAATTTTTTTACAACATTCAAAGATGAGTTGTTTATCCAGCCCTTTACCAAAAATAGAAGTTAATCTTAAAATTGTAATATTCAATTTAAACTTTTTTGAATAAGCATGACATTTTTTTTCTGCTAAAAATTTATTTTTACCATAAATAGAAATTGGATTAATATTTGTTTTTTCTGTGAATTTTGTTTTATTATTTCCATACACGGCAGCTGAAGATAAAAGTATTATTTTTAATTTACGGTTGTAAAGACGTGCATATTCTAAAAGACCAATAGTTGAATTGATATTTTTATGATAATCCATATTTTTGGAAAGACCAACCTTACCGCTTCCAGCACAATGAACAGCAAAATCAAATTTTATTTTAAATTTTCTTATTTTATTTTTTTTAATTGTTCCATTTATAGTTTTTATGTAATTAAAACTATTTTTTTTAATATTTTTTCTGGGATTACCAATTCCATATAGGTCATATTTTTTTTTTTTTAAAAGAATTGATAAATTGCTCCCAACAAATCCATGACAGCCAGTAATTAAAATTTTCATAGAATTTTTAGATAGTTTTTTCATTCAATTTTTTTAAAAACTTATATATTAATCTTACTAAAATATTGATTTATGTTTTTAATTTTATTATGATTATACAAATGAATAATATAAAAAAAAATTACCAAAAGTCTTTAAAATTGATAAATAAAATACAAAAAATTCGTTCAAAAAATAACGTTAAATGGATGGACTTACTAAGATTGTCTTTAAAACTAAATCCAAAAAAAACAGCAAAACTTTTATTTCAGATATACGCATACGATCAGCAGATATCAGAAATTGCAAAAGAGCTTGCAGATACCAATAAATAAGCTTGAATCTGTGTCTGGAATTTTACTTACTTGCTCTAGTAGAAAAATTCACATTGTAAACTGGCTTAAATGTTCATTAAAAAAAATTAAGTCACAAAAAAAATTATTTTTAGCCGACTCAAACTCAGAGGCAATCTCCAAATGTTTCACTAAGTATTTTTGGGTAATGCCTACTTTGCAACAATCTAATTTTAATAAAATTTTGAAATTTTTATTAAAAAAAAATATACAAATAATATTTCCAAGCTCAGATTTTGAGTTATTATTTTGGGCAAAATATAGAGATATTTTGCGAAAAAAAAAAATATTTGTTATGATTTCTGATTTTAAAACAGTAAAGATTTGTTTAGATAAGTATTTATTTTATAATTTTTTAGTTCAAAATAAAATTAAAACTATTCCAACATCTTTAAAAATTGACACAATTATCTCAAAAAAATATGTGGTTAAAAGCAGATTCGGATATGGAAGTAAAAATTGTTTTTTAAATTTAAGCTACAAAGAAGCAAAAACATTTTCTAAATCTATTAAAAATTCAGTATTTCAAAAATTTATTGATGGGGATGAGGTGTCAATAGATTGCTATATTAGTCTTCAGGGTAAATACAAAATATTAATGAGACATAGAAAATCTATTAACTTAGGAGAGTCTGAGCATATAGTTTTTTTTAAAGATAAAAGAATTTATTTAACTATTGAAAAGTTAATCAATAAATTACCCTTTTATGGACATATAATGTTTCAGGGAATTATTTCAAAAGGAGTTTTTTATGTAATGGAATGTAATCCAAGAATTGGTGGGGCTTCTGCCACCTGTTATTATAAAGACCTAGATAGTTTTTTTGAATTTATTAGTGAAAATCTAAATATTAAAAAAAATAATTTTAAAAAATTAAAATTTATAAAAAAAAATAATTTTATTTTACACAAAACTATTACTCCAATTGATTAATATAAAATATAAAATAATAATTTTTGATCTAGATGATACTTTATACGACTCAAGAATTTTTACATTCCAAGGTTTTTGGTCAGTATCAATTTTTTTAAGTAAAATTACAAATGTAGATAAGAAAATCATATATTATAAGATATTAAGCTTTTCTAAAAAAAATAATAAAAGAGCATTTAACATGATATTAGAAAATTTAAATTTACCTAAAAAATATCTAGTAAAACTTTTAAGCATTTATAGATACTCCAATAAAAAATTATTTTTATATGAGGATGCAAAATATTTACTTAATTTTCTTGGTTATAAAAGATCTTTCTTAATAACAGATGGAAATAAAAAAATGCAGGCTATAAAGATCAAGTCTTTAAAAATTTCTAAATATTTTAAGAAAATTTTTATAACCAACCAGTATGGAATTAAAAATAACAAACCATCAATTTTTTGCTTCGAAAAAATTAGAAAATTAGAAAAAACAACCTTTAATAATTTAGTATATATTGGAGACAATCCAAAAAAGGATTTTCTTGTAAAGAAATATGGTATCACTACAATAAGGTTAAAAAGAGGAATATATAAAAAAATCAAACTCGAAAATAAATTTGAAGCAGATTACAGTATTAATAATTTAAAAAGATTAGTTAACTTTGTATAATATAAAACTCCATGAAATTTATTCCATATAACAAACAAAATATTAATCAGAGTGATATTAATAATGTTACTAAAGCATTAAAGCAAAGTTTGATAACCACAGGACCTCTCGTTGCAAAATTTGACAATAAAATTTCTAAATTATTAGACTCTAAATATGCAGTTTCATGCTCTAGTGGAACGGCAGCACTTCACTTGTCATTAATGTCTTTGCAATTAAAAAAAAAAGATATTGTAATAATGCCTGCAGTAAATTTTGTTGCAATTTATAACATTAGTAAACTTTTAGATTTAGATGTATTTTTGGCTGATGTAGATCCTGTGTCTGGTCAAATGACTCCTAAAACTTTAGTCGAATGTATTAAAAAAAATAGATTAAAAAATATTAAAGTAATTATAACTATGTATTTAGGAGGTTATCCTGAAAATATTCCTGAATTTTATAAGATTAAAAAAAAACTAAATTGTTATTTAGTTGAGGATGCATGTCATGCTCTTGGAGCGAAATATTTTTTTGGAAAAAGACTTCACTATGTTGGGTCATGTAAACATTCAGATATTGCTGCATTTTCTTTTCATGCTGTTAAAACAATTACTACTGGTGAGGGTGGGGCAATTACTACCAATAATAAAAAAATTTATAAAAACATACAAAATCTTAGATCTCATGGAATAACTAAAGATAAAAATGAGTATTGGAAATATCAAATTAATAAACCTGGTCTAAACTATAGATTAAGTGACATAAATTGTGCCTTAGGTCTTTCACAATTGTCTAGAATGAATTCTTTTATTGCATACAGAAAAAAAGTTTTTAATTATTACCAAAAATCTTTAGCGCCATATAATAAAATTATAGATGTTTTTTCATACGATAAAAAAAATAAATCTTCGTATCATTTATTTATTATTTCAATAAATTTCAAAAAAATAAAATCATCTAAAGATAAATTTATTACTTATTTAAGAAAACATGGTTTTTTAACACAATATCATTATATCCCCATATATAAGTTTAATTTTTTTGAAAAAAAAACTTATTTAAAAAATTCTGAATACTATTATAAAAATACTGTCAGTTTACCAATTTATTATAACTTTAAATTTAAAGAACAAAAAAAATTTATTAACCTAATTAAAATATTCTTGCACAATCAAATTAAAAGTCATAATTAAATGATTCATTTTTAATGTCTAAAAAATTTGTAAAAATCTGCAATATACTAAATTATCAATCCTTTAAATTTTGATATCCCAAATGAGCTTATGTGTAATTATCCCAGCAAGATATAATTCACAGAGACTTCCTGGTAAACCAATTTTAAAAATTAAAAATAAGGAACTGCTATTATTAACTTATGAAAAAATTAAAAAAATTTTCAAAGAAAAAGATATATTTGTGTTTTCCGAGTCCGAATTATTAAAAAATCATTTCAAAAACAGAATAAAAAATATTTTAGTTTTTGATAATTTTTTTAGAAATGGAACAGAAAGAGCTGCTTTTGGAATTAAAAAGATTAAAAGTAAATACAATGGTGCTCTAATTGTTTCATGTGATAACCCTTATATAAGTAAAGAGTCAATTAATCAAACTATTGCAGCATTTAATTCTATAAAGAATGACAATTCTTATTGTGGTTCAACAATTCATGTTAAAAATAGAGACAAAGATATTTTTAAGGATAAAAATATAGCAAAAGTAGTCTTAAATAAAAATAGTGATATAATGTATTTATCAAGGTCACCAATACCTAATAAACTAATAAAAAAAAAATTTTTCTACACTCACCATGGCCCAGTTTGTATTAAGGTTAACTTTTTAAAAAAATATTTGATGATGAAAGATACTTCTCTTCAAATAGCAGAGGATAATGAGTGGTTAAAATTTATTGAAAGTGGCTATAAAATTAAATCTTTCTTAGTAAAAAAAATACTTCCAGAAGTTAATACTTTAAAAGATTTACAATTATATAGAAATAAAAAAAATGATAAATAACTTCTTTGATCTTAAATATAATCAATATTTTCAAAAAAGAAAAAACAATATTAACAAGAAGCTTAGAAATTTTTCTAACAACGAATATTGGAAGAGCTATAAAGAATGCACAGACCCAGATGGAAAAGTTAGAGATTTGTCAAATGAAGTAGACAAAAAAATAAAAGATCTGTCTAATGAAATTAAGTTTATTAAAAAAAGATATAACAAGTATAAAAAAAAAAGAATCATTGATCTGGGTAGTGGATTTGGTTTTTTTTTAAAGGCATTCAATAATCAGTGGGAAAAGGTAGGCATTGAACTCTCTGATCTGGCTAGTCAGAATTCTAAAAAGTGGGCAAAAATTTTTAAAATTGATCTTGAAAAGAAAATAGAAAAAAAAATAATCAATACCCTCGGAAAATTTGATGTTGTTTTTTCCTATCATGTAATTGAGCACTTAAAAAAACCTGAGGTTTTTATTGAAAACGCACGTCAACTGCTTAAAGATAAGGGGCATTTTATCTTGGGTACGCCAAACTTTGATAGCGCATGTGCAAGACGATTCAAAAATAAATATAGATTTTTTAAAGACAAAACGCACATATCATATTTTTCAGAAAATTCATTATTCAGATTATTAGAAGACTTTGGATTTAAAGTGGAGTATGTTGATTATCCTTTCTTTGAAACAGATCATTTTAACAAAAAAAATTTAAATAAGTTATTTTCAACTAACCAAATATCACCAGCTTTTTATGGAAATATAATGACTTTTTACTGCACAAAAAAATCAAAAAGAGATTTAAAAAATTTTATTAATTATAAACTTAAAACAATTAATAAAATTTTTAATACTTAAATTTTATTCTTTAAAAGAACATGAAAAAACCAATTTTCATTCTAATCATAAGAAGACATTCTGGAGAATTAGACTGGATATTACCACTATTATATAAATTCAAAAATAAATATAGAATTATATCTATTTTTTCAAATAAAGATGCGTATGAAAGTGTTCAGAGAAATTTAAGTTTGTTTAATATTTGGCATGAAATTTCCAAAGAATATTTTGTAATAACAAAAAAATCAAATCTACTTTGGAAAATTATGCTCCATATTATTTCTAAATTTAATTTTAATCATATAAGTCTGTTTTATAAACTTAATAAGTTCCTAAAAGAAAAAGTTTTTGATGTAGATCATTTTTTATCAATATTTAATATCAAAATTACTGATATAAAAGCTATTTTTATAACGACCACACATCTAACTAGTTTGCCAAGCACATTTAAAAAAAAAAATTCTAAAATTTTATTAATTCGTTATCCTGAATCAAGCATGATAATTGCTAGTAAAAAAGAAAATTTCAAAATATTAAGACCACTCATCTACCGAAGGGTGATTGGAGATTTATTTTTATTTACCTCAAAAGCTAATAAAGATTTTTTTTTAGGTGATCAAAATTCAAGATTTTATAAAAAAAGCATATATTACTCTAGCGTACCTAGATATGAAGATTGGTGGCTCAAAAAATTTGTTAATACAAAAAAAAATAATGATAAATCTTTTAGAATTTTGGTGCTGCTTAGAAGCCCAAATAGTACGTATTTTCAACGTAGTTCATTCCATGAAACTATAAATTCTATCATGAAGCTTGCTTCAGAGTATAACGATTGTAAGATAATTTTTAAGACACATCCTTCAGATAGAGATATTACCATGTTAAAATCATCACTCAGCAAGTTTAGCAAAGATAAATGGGAAATTAGAGAAGAACACGCAATGACTCTAGCTGTTATGTCAAATTTCTGTATATCAATTATAACTTCAGCATGCCTAGATTCTTTAGCCTTAAAAGTTCCAACAGTTGAATATTATATGATAAAAAAGGAAATAGAGATGTCACACAAAGCAAAGAGTTGTGTTCACATTGTATTTAATTCATCAAAAAAAAAATGGCAAACTATTTTTAATTATAAAGAATTAGTTAATACAGTGTCCAGCTATAATGAGTTAAAAAAATATTTTTTAATGGTGTACTTAAATAAGAAAAGCAGATCATGGAATAAAAGTTTTCATAATTTTAAAAGAATAAATCAACAAGGACACAGTACAAATTCTTTATATAAAATCATTTCCAAGAAAATTGATAAATCTTAATTATTTTTTATAAAATTTAAGACAGTGTGAATAAGATTGATGTTTTTATCATTTCATGTACTAGAATTCTTTAATTATTTTGCAATTAATACCATCAAAGTATCTAGTATCTTCAGGATTTTTTGATTATGTATTAATGTATTAATTTGATGAAATATTTTATTAAGGTATTATTATAATTTGTAGTTGTAAGATTTATATAGTAATTGTTATATATATTAAATTTTTTTTGTAAAAACATAATAACAATTTTACTGCTTAATAATCAATGTTTAAAAATAAATCGATATTAATCACGGGTGGCACTGGATCATTTGGAAACTCCTTTGTAGATTATTTTTTAAAAAATAAAATAAGATTTAAAAAAATTATAATTTTCAGCAGAGATGAATTCAAACAATTTGAAATGAGAAAAAAATATTCTAAAAATGATTTAAAAAAATTAAGATTTTTCTTAGGTGATATAAGAGATAAAAGTAGGCTAAAACTTGCATTTAATGATGTTGATATTGTAATACATGCTGCGGCTCTAAAGCACGTTCCTGTTGCAGAATACAATCCAATAGAATTTATAAAAACTAATATTATAGGATCTCAAAATATTACTGAAGTAGCACTTGAAACAAATGTAAAAAAAGTTGTCAGTTTGTCAACAGATAAAGCTTGCTCGCCAATCAATTTGTACGGAGCTACGAAATTATGTGCAGACAAATTATTTCTTTCAGCAAATAATATAAAAGGAAAAAAAAATATTACTTTTTCTGTTGTAAGATATGGTAATGTTTTTTCGAGTCGAGGTTCAGTTATTCCTGAATTTTTAAAACAAAAAGAAAACAAAGTTTTAAAGATAACTCATAAAGAGATGACCAGATTTAATATCTTCATGAATGATGCCATTAAAATGGTTTTGTGGGCGATGAAAAATACCAATGGTGGTGAAATTATTATACCTAAACTAAAATCTTATAAAATTATTGATTTAGCGAAAATCATAGGCCCAGATTGCAAAATTTCATTTATAGGCATAAGACCTGGTGAAAAAATTCATGAAACTTTAATTTCAAACAGTGAAACTAGTAATGTAGTTGATATTGGTAAATATTATATAATGTTTAATAACTCAGAATCGATAAAAAATTTTTTAATGAATAATAATTGTAAAAAATATTCTGATGGTCATGATTATTCATCAAATAATTTGAAAAGCTTGATGAGCATAAAGCAACTAAAAAAAATTATTATAAAAGAGATAATCTAAATTAAATTATTTTATGATGGAGTATTTTAAAAAATCTTATAAAATATTAGATAATAATGAAAAATTAACTTTTTTTTTTATTTCTTTATTAAATTTTTTGGTTATTTTTTTAGAATTATTAGGAATTTCTATAATATTTCCCGTAGTATCAATATTAGTTGAGCCAGAATCAATATATAAATTTTCAGATTTTTTTTTTTTTAGATATATTGAGAATTTAACACATTTAGAGCTCTTAACAAAAACCCTGCTATTATTGATTATTTTTTATCTTATAAAAACCATTATTATAATATTAATAAGTTATATTAAATCTAAGAAACTACTTGAGTTAAATGCATCAATTAGTCAGAAAATGTTTAGCGGATATATAAATCAAGAAATAAGCTTAACCATTCCAAGTAACTCTGCTTACATTACTAGAAATATAATAGATTTCCCCAGTGCATTTACAAATAAAGTTTTATTAGGAATTTTTACTATTTTCTCTGAGGCAATATTTGTTTTGGGAGTTTTTTTTATTTTTATAAATTTGAATACATTAATAGGCCTAAGTATTACTGCTCTAACTTTTTTTTTTATTTTTATATTTAGTTTTTTTAATCTTAAAAATCTTAACAAATTCGGAAAAACATTAAACGATCAATATGCAAAAAGAGTAAAAGTTGCAAGAGAAGCTATCGAAGGACTTAAGGATATAAATTTATTAAATAAACAAGACTTTTATAATGAAATCTATATTAATGAGAATTCTAAAATTATTGATTTGAATGCAATGTTTGAGTTGAGAGCAGTCTTACCAAGATATTTATTGGAATTTTTTACTATTACTTTAATTTCATTATCTATGCTTATTTTATTATATAGTGGAGTTTCAGTAAGTGAAATTTTTCCATTGATTAGTATTTTAGCAGCTGGGCTTTTAAAGCTTATTCCCTCTATATCAAAAATATTAAGCTTTTCCCAAAGAATTAAATCTCATGAAAATACTATAGATACAATTTATAATGAAGCTAAAAAATTTAAAAAAATAGATCAAAACATTAATGCTTTGAAATCTTTTGAAAATGAAATAGAAATCAAAAATTTGTCATTTAGATACCCCACAACAGAAAATATTTTACAAAACGTAAATTTTACAATTAAAAAAAATACTATGTTTGGGATCAAAGGTGTAAGTGGTGCGGGTAAATCCACATGTTTAAACCTTATTTCTGGATTTTTGAATCCTACTAGTGGAATGATACTATCTGATGGGCATGATATTTTTGATAACATTTATAACTGGCAAAAACTTTTAGGGCTAATCCCTCAAAAAGTTTTTATTTCGGATGATACACTTATTAGTAATATATGTTTAGGAGTTAAGAAAAAAGATATCGATGAAAATTTATTAAGGAATATTATTAAAATATCAAAAATTGATCAATTTGCTGATATAAACAAGGGTGATTTTGATAAGATTGTTGGTGAAAGAGGATCTAATTTGTCGGCAGGACAAATTCAAAGAATTGGACTTGCAAGAACACTTTATAAAAAACCAAAAATAATAATTTTAGATGAAGTTACAAGTGCTTTAGATAAAATTACAGAAAATGAAATTTTTAATGATATTAAGAAATTAAAATCAGAAATCACAATAATAGTTGTATCACATGATGAAAAAATAATGTCAATGTGTGATGACTTTTATGATTTGAGTAAATAGATAATGTTATTAAATATTTTTAACAATAATTTTAAAAAAATTAAAAATCATAATAAAAGTCACTTCCCAAATCAAACTGACAATAAAGAAAAAAAGATAATTTTAGTCGAGTTTAATAACTTTACTGCAAACCATATTGGACTCTCTTATTTATCAAATATTCTAAAAAAAAAATATGATTCTAAAATAATTGCCTATTTTGGTCATATACTTTTAACTTATGATTTAGAAAGAAATTTTTATACAAGGGTGAAAATTAAAATCGGAAAATTATTAAATTTAAATTTTTTTGGTGTCTATAAATCATTCGGTGTTAGTGATTTTTTTTATCCTCAAACATCGAACAAAATTATTTTTTTAAAGGAAAAAGTGTATAAGAAATTCCAAAAACAAGTAAAAACTTTGAAAGATCTTGAGCTTTTTAAAATTTCAGGAGTCCAAGTAGGTGATCTTTTATATGACACTTATTTAAAGAAAAATTATCATTTAATACCCACAATAGAGCTAGATGATAAAAAATTTATCGAATTTGCTAAGAATTTTATTACCTTATTTTTAATTTGGGAGGATTTTTTTAAGAAGAATTATGTAAAGGCTGTAATTGGATCTCATAGTGTTTATTCATTAGCAATACCATTAAGAATAGCTTTAAAAAAAAAAAAAGATGCTTACGTCCTGTCACCTCAGTATCTTCGAAAATTAAATAAGAATATGATTTATCAATCTGGAGAAACGCGTTATTTCAAAAAAATATTTAAAAAAATTGATTATGTTAATAAAAAGATCCTTATCAAGGATGCAAAAAAAAGAATAAAAACTAGACTAGAGGGGAAATATTCTACTGATTATCCATATGTAACAAAAAGTCCATTTGGATCTTTAGGAAAAAAAATTTTTTTAAAAAATAAAAAAAAAATTAAAGTACTAATAGCAACACATGATTTCTTTGATGGTGCTCATGCTTGTGGAATACATTTGTTTCCAGATTATTATCATTGGTTTAAATTTTTATGTGAAATGTCTAAGAAGACAGACTATGAATGGTACGTTAAAACTCACCCTTTATATGGAAAAGAATGGGGAAGATATGTTAAGTATGAAAGATATGTTGTTAAAAATATATTAAAAGATTTTAAAGATATAAAATTATTACCATCAAGTATTACCCACAATCAAATTATAGAAGAAAAAATTGATGCAGTATTTACTGTCCATGGTACTATAGCACATGAATTTGCCCTACATAATATATTAACAATTAATAGCTCATTAAACAATCCACATATAAATTATGATTTTACTTTACACCCTAAGAGTCAAGCCATGTTAAAAGAGATAATACTAAATATCAAAAAATATAAGAGCAAACTTAATATTGACAAAAAAGAAATTATTGAGTTTTACTCATTAAAAAATATATTTTTTTCAAAAAATTGGTTTTTAGAAAACTATAGTAAAACAATTAAAGATTTAGGTTATCATGGTCTTGAAGGTGGGAAGATAGAATTTTATAATTATTGGATCAAAAATTTTGATATAAATAAACACAAAAAATTAAATGAAGACATAATAAATTTTGTAAATTCTAAGAATTTATATTTGCTTAATAATAATGGCTTAGGAAAATTTTAAATTAAGATCAAATGAGTCATCATAAAATCTTAAAATGAAAAAAATTTCTTTAACTTTTTTAGTTTTATTTATTTTATTTGGAGTCTATTCCTTGTCTCAAGATTCAGAAAATAAATTTACTAAATTTTTAAAGGATAAAACTCATTGGCAAATAAAAAAAATTCTTAAAGATACAATTTTTTATATACCGGTTCAAGTAAGAGAATTCAAAAAAACTAAAAATGCAAATATAGTTTTGTTAGAAAAAAATTTTTTACTAGAAAAAAATAATGATATTCTAAATAATAAATTAAATTATGGAACTATAGATATAAAAGAAATTAATAATAAATATAAAATAAAAAAAATAATTCCTCCATTTTATGATGATACAAATATTCATAAAAATATAAAAAGTGGTTTTTTAGAAATATACAAAGGCAAAATTGTAGTGGCATTTACCAAAGGCAAGATTATATACCTTGATCAGAATTTTTCTGAAGGAGAAAAATTTACTAAAATAGATTCTAATTTAGATACTGAAAATTATTTTGATGAGAAAATTAATTGGGCTGGAATTAAAGATCTTAAAATAAAAGATGACATTATTTACATTAGTATTACAAGGGAAGTAGAGAATAATTGTTACTCGCCAGCAATATTATATGCAAAGATAGATCTAAATTACTTAGATTTTAAATATCTTTTTAAGGTTAATGAGTGCGTGAGTACAGATAGAAAAATAAAAGCATTTGCTTATTTTAATGGCTATCAAACTGGTGGAAGAATGGTTGATTTAGATAACAGCCTCTATTTATCAGTTGGTGACTACAATAGCTGGGAACTCCCCCAAAAAGACGAGAGTATTTTTGGTAAGATTTTGGAAATTAATTTAAGCACTAATAAGTATAAAATAATTTCTAAAGGACACAGAAATCATCAAGGTTTATCTTTGTATTCTTTAAGTAAAAAACTATTAATTTCTTCTGAGCACGGGCCAAAAGGTGGTGATGAAGTAAATATTATTACAATAGACGAAAGTATTGATAAAAACAATTATGGTTGGCCCATGTCATCTTATGGAAATCATTATGATGTTGTTCCTTTAAATGGTTTTACAAATAAATTTGCACCATTACACAAAAGTCATACAAAATATGGATATAAAGAGCCAAGTATATATTTTAAAAAATCGATAGCTCCATCAGAAATTATCAAAAATTTTTTTTCTGAAAAAAATCAATTTTTTTTAACCACATTAAAATCCAAGACAATATTTGTCATAGAATTTAACAAGGAAAAATTAAATGCTGAGGTTGTAGATGAAATTTTTATAGGTGAAAGAATAAGAGATATTGTATTTAATCCTAAAAAAAACACATATTATCTATATCTTGAAGGCACCCCTTATATTGCAGAGTTAAGTAGGCAGTAATGAAAAAAATTTTAATTTATTAATGGACATAATATTTGTTGAGTAATTTTTATATAAAGTTAATGAGCAAATATCTAAAATAATTACATGAAAATTTTATATGATTATTCAATTTTTACTCACCAGCATCTTGGTGGTATCTCAAGTTATTATATTAACTTAGATAAAGAATTCAATAAAAATTACAAATCTGTTATTTTAGCACCAATCCATTTTAATAAATTTTTAAAAAATCATAAAAATTATAAAGGCATATATTTAAAAAGATTTCCAAAATACACATCTAAAATTTTTAGATATACCAATGATATAATAACAAATAAATATATAAAAAAATTTAAACCTGACGTTTTTCACAAAACTTATTATAATAATTTTTCACCAAAAAATTTTTCAGGTAAAAGAGTTTTAACTGTATAAGACTTAATACATGAAAAATTGTATAAAGATTATAAATTAAAATCAGATTATAGACCAAAAGAAAAATCAATAAAAAATTCAGATATAATAATAGCAATATCTCATAAAACTAAATCTGATTTAATTAGTTATTACAATATACCGAGCAAAAAAATATTTGTAACTCATTTGGGGGTCAATCTTTTGAAAAATTATTTAAATTATCAAATAATAAATGATCCATATTTATTATATGTGGGGGATAGAAAGAGATATAAAAATTTTATAAATCTTTTAAAAGCCTATTCTATATCAAAAAGAATTAATAAAAATTTTAAATTAGTTTTATTTGGTGGTGGACAACTAACAGAATTAGAACTCGATATAATAAATAAATATAAGTTAGACTTAAATTTAATAATTCAGATATCAGGAGGAGATAATGAACTTTCATCTCTTTATAAATATGCAAGTCTATTTGTGTTTCCTTCAAAATATGAAGGTTTTGGCTTACCGTTACTTGAGGCAGCGTCACTTAACTGCCCTGTAGCCTGTAGCAACATAGAAGTTTTTAGAGAAATAATGGGTGAAAGTGTTGAGTATTTTAATCCAAATTCTGTGGAAGACATAATCCAAAACTTAGAGAAAATTTTATTTTCTAACTCATTAAGTAAAAAACTAATAATAAAAGCAGTCAATCAATTAAACAATTATTCATGGGATAAATGTGCTAAAAAAACTTTAGAAATTTATAATCTATAAATTTTATTATCTTTGTACCAATTATATACATTTATAAAATTATCATAAAAACTAGAAATTTTTTTTATACGTATGCTATTTTTAATTTTTGAATTATCCCCGTGAGTTTTTATTATGTCAGCTTGATGTTTTTTAATATATTTTATTTTAACAGAATAATTATCTTTAAACTTTTTTACAATATCTAAAATATTTATAGGATTATTAGAACATATATTAAATATGATATGATTATAAGCGTTAAAGTTAAGTAGCTTTTCTAATATTTTATTTACGTCTTTTATGTAAGTAAAATCCCTCTCATGATTTCCATAATTATTTAATTCAAAAGTTTTTTTATTAAATGAAGATTTAAAAAGTTTAAATAAAAACATATCTGGTCTTCCATACTCTCCATATATAGTAAAAAATCTCAATCCTATAAACTTTATATTACTTATTTTACTATATGTTTCGGCCATTTTTTCATTTAGCATTTTAGTTGTAGCGTAAATATTTTTTTGTTCTAATTTACCTTGCTCATTAACAGGATATTTTTTTGAATCTCCATAAACTGAACTAGATGATGCATAAATGATTTTTCTTATATTGAAATTTTTAGCTGCAAAAATAACATTTAAAAAACCTAAAATATTCACTTTTATGTATTTGCTTGGGTTTATTAATGAATATCTCACTCCAGCCTGGGCAGCTAAATGAATTATTAAATCAATTTTTTTATTTTTGATATAATTAAGCAGTGCTTTCCTATTTGCAATATCTATCTTTTTGAAAAAAAATTTTTTATTTTTTTTTAAATCTTTTATCCTATATTTTTTTAATTTGAGTGAATTAAAATTATCAAAGTTATCAACTCCATAAATAATATGTTTTTTTTTTAATAAATTTAAAGCTGTATTGGTTCCAATAAATCCAGCAACACCTGTTATCAATATTTTCATAAGTTAATTCTTTTAAAATGTTTTAGAAATTTATAAATAAATATTAGTAGCACCAAAATTTTATTTTGTTTATTATCTAGTCGTATATTTATTTCTTCAAAAAAATGCTCTCTAAAACTAATTGTACTTGAGAAACCACCACGTCTAAAATATCCAAATAATTCATCCTTTTTTGTACCAATTCCTTTTAATTTATGTTTTACAATCATGCGGTAAAAATAATCATAGTCTGCAGAAAATTTATATTTTAAATTGTATAGACCCACCTTGTTTGCTGATTTTAATTTTATAAAAAATCCTGTAGAATGACTTGAATAAAAGCCCCAGCTCCATCTTATTTTATATGGTCTATAACCATATAAAACCCCCCAGTGTTTTTTAACAGAACCAAAAATAAAGTCTTTATCTGGAAATCTTTCTAAATAATTTAATAAATGTACAAATGCATTTTCAGCGTATGTATCATCTGAATTTAAAAATCCTATATAATCACCTTTTGCTAATTTCATTCCTATATTAAATGCATCGTAAATTCCTTGGTCTTTTTTTTGACACCAATAATCTATTTTATTTTCGTACTTCTTGATAATTTCAATTGTTTTGTCAGTTGATCCACCATCTATTATTATATGTTCAATATTATCGTATTTTTGATTATGTAAACTTTTTATACATTCTTCTAAATATTTTTCTCCATTAAAAACTGCAGTAATTATTGTGACTAAAGGTTTATCTTTTTGAGATTTTTTAATTATCTGTTTCTTTCTAAGTCCACCATCCAATAAAGGATTTTCTATAAAATTTATGTGTTCAAAATTCATATTTAATTAAATAACTCAATTAAATTAAGAAATTTTTTTTTGGGGTTAGTTTTAATTATTTTTCTTAATTTTTTTATATTTGCATAATTTTCTTTAATATCAAATTTTCTAAATAATTTTTTATCAATTTTTATATAATTTTTATAATTAAGGTTAAATTTCAAAAAAAATAATCTTATTACTTCACTTAATTTTGATGAGTGACCTGTTGCTAGTACATAATCTTCGATTCTTTTATGTTTAATAATTTTATATACAATTTGCATAAATTCTTCACTAGATCCCCAATCTCTAACAATATCTAAATTTCCTAAATTAATTTTTTTTGAAAAATCTTTTTTTTTTAAATAATTTATAATTTTTTTAAATATAAAATCTTTATTTCTTAAAATTGATTCATGATTAAAAAATATTATTGTAAAAACTGGTAAATTAAACATTTCTCTATATGATTTTACAATTTCATAACCAATTAATTTAGATAAACTGTAAGGACTTTGAGGGTTTTTTTTACTTTTTTCATTAAGTTTTTTTTTTTTTTGATACCCAAATATTTCACTTGATGAACTGTACATAAATTTTGATTTCTTTTTTTTTTGGAGCCTAATAAATTCTAAAATAATACTTAATGGAATTATTTGACTGTCATATGTCTCATGTTCAAGTTTACCGTAAGATCTGATGACGCTTGACTGGCCACCAGGAAAAAAAATATAATCATAATTATTACTGAGTATTTTGTTTAAATTGTTAAACTTTTTATCAGTCTGATATATCCTAATTTTATTTGAAATATTTAAATACTTAATATTTTTAGCCCAGTCACCTTTTTGTCTTGATGTACCATGTACTATAAATTTTTTATTTAAAAACAATTTCGCTAAATAAGAACCATCTTGTCCTGTGATTCCCATGATTAATATTTTTTTTTTTATCATTTATTGTTTCTTTTAAACAAAATATCACAATGTTCTAATGTTGGTTCTTTAGTATTTGAAAATCCTTTTTCTAGTAAAAACTTTTTTAACTCATCCCATGTAGTAGAGTCTTTCGTATAAAATTTTTTTTTACTTATTTCAATCATTATGCTTCTACAATAGTTAATTGATTTTACAGCACCTTTTAGAAATTGAATTTCTGAACCTTGCAAATCTACAAGCCAATGATTATAATCTTTTAAATTAATATTATACTTTATAACCGCATCATCAAATCTAATCATATCTAACTTGATTTTGTTTACCATTCTTACATCATGTTCTTTCCACAATTTTCCAGCTTTGACTTCATTAGATAAATCAAAAATTGAAGAGCATGAAGAATCTTTGTTGGATAGATAAAAATCAACATTCTTTTTATTAATGTCACCCAAAAGTAAATTTAGAGCATTTTGTTCATGATAAAGTTTAACATTATCATTTAAATCTTCAAAAATTAATGGGTTTGCCTCTATCCACAAAACCTTTTTATTAAACCAGTTGTATACTGCTGCTTCTTTCCCTCTGTGTGCACCAAAATGCAAAATACCATCCGACTCACTTATGCAGTTAATTTCATCTAATTCTGGTTTTTGATTAACGAATGTTGATTGTTTTTTTATTTTTAAACTAATCAGCTTCCATCCCAAAAACCTTAAAATTATTTTTATTATTGTTTTAATAAATTTCATTAATTAAATTCCACCAAATTTTTTTGGTAATATTTTTTTTATGTACCAGTAGAATTGTGAATAAATAATATTCTTAGAGTTAAAACCATTATTAATTTCATACCTCTTTTGATTTTTTTCAATATTGAAACCTATTGATGCTGAACTAATATTAGAATTTAAGTATATAAAATATTTACAACTTGATAAAAGTAATGTTTCTAAAACTGCTTCTCTACCAAGTTTGTATCGATGTAAATTTCGAGGATATATTTTAAAAGCATCATTTTTATTAGATCTGTAGGAAGATTTTAAGTAAATTAATTTATTACCATATTTTTTTTTAAAAAAATCTAAATAGCTTTTTTCTTCGGTCACAAGAAAAATATAATCTATATCATTTTCGTCTAGAAATTTATTTGTTAACTCAAACATTTGTTTTTTAGTTGCTGGCAAAGGGTGTCCAGCAGATCTTTTATAACTGGTGCCCCTAAAATGAATTCCTAAAACTTTTTTATTTTTGAATTTTTTAAAAATTGTTGTGTAACATCTTTTAATATACTTGTTAAATTTGATTTCAGAGTTTAACAATTCAGCAAGCTCGTTATCTTTATCAATATTGTATGAAAAAAAATTAAAAAATTTATTATCTGTAAATAATACATTTTTACTTTGATAGACTTGGCTTAATGAGTAATTATTTAGATTCTCAAAGTAATAATTCCAAGCATTAAAGTTATCTTTAAAACTTATTCTTTCATTATAAATTGATGAAAAATTTTCCATATCTATTATTGGGATAAATTTATATTGTTTACAAATTTTTATATGATTTAAAATAAATGTTATGTTCGAAAACATACCAGCTCCAGGAGATCGCTTGATTACATAAAAAATTTTATCTTCATTTAGTTTTCCAAATGATTTTTTTTTGAGGTATAATTTTTTAATTATTTCATCGATAATTTTTTCGTTTAAGAAGAATTTGTTATTATTATCATCTATGTCTAAATTTAAGTTATTTTTGACATTATTTAATACACTAGGTGTTTGTAGTGTAAATTTTATGATGAACTTTCTTATAATTTTTTTCATTATATTCTATGTAGCATTATCTTTATTTTTGTATATAAAACAAACTTCTTATTATGAAAACTTCATTAGTAATAACAACAATCAACAATCCAAATAAAAATATTAGATCTTTTGAAAAAAATTGTAAAATTAAAGATTGGTCTTTCATAGTAGTTGGAGACAAAAAAACACCTAAAAAATTTTCATTAAAATATGGAAACTATTATTCATTGAATGACCAAAAAAAATTAAAATTACAATTTGCAGATGTGTGCTATATGAATAGTTATGCCAGAAAAAATATTGGCTACTTGATAGCTATCAAAGACCAAAATGATATCATTATCGAAACTGATGATGATAACTATCCATATCAAGATTTTTTTTCTGATAAAAAAGAATTTCATCAAGCAAAAATTATTAAAAATAAAAATCAATGGATAAATATTTATAATTTTTTTAATAAAAAAAAATCTGTCTGTTGGCCTAGAGGAATTCCTTTAGATGAAATACACAATATTAAATTAAAGTTTGGAAAAAAAAGTGTTACAAGTTTTTTATTACAGCAAGGTGTTTGTGAGGGAAATCCAGATGTAGATGCAATATTTAGACTTTTAAATAAAAAAATTAGCATAAATTTTAAAAAAAAGTTAAAAATTAATATAAAAAAATCGTTGGTTACATTAAACAGTCAAAATACTGTTTGGTTTAAGAAAATTTTTCCACTTTTATATTTACCAGTAACCTGCACAATGCGTTGTACTGATATTTGGAGAGGTCTGGTGGCCCAAAAGATTTTGAATAATGATAATAAGGACATACTATTTTTTGGAACTACCATGAAACAATTTAGAAATGATCATAATTTGATGAATGATTTTGAGCAGGAGGTGCCAATGTATCTTTTAGATAAAAAGATAAACAAAATACTTTTTAATCTAAAATTACCTAAAGGAGAAATGAATTATCTTAATAATTTAAACACATGTTACAGAGAGTTAATAAAAAATAATATCATTTCAAAAAATGAGATTTATTTCTTAAATGCTTGGACAAATGATTATAAAAAAATAACTAAATAAATTTTTTTATTATTTTAAAGTACTCTTCACAATTGATATTAAAATCAAATCGAGCTAAGCTTTTAAAAGCTCTCTGTGTAATTTTATTATTTTCATATATATTGTAATTAAAATTTAAAATTTTATTGCTTAAATCTTTTATATTTTGCGTATTAAACAAGCTGCCCAATTTACCATTTGCTAAGATTTCCCTGGGGCCTGTTGGACAATTTGATGAAATAATAAATTTTTTAAGAACCATCGCTTCCAGCAAAACATTTGGTAGTCCTTCATATAGCGATGTAAGTATAAATAGATTTGATTTTTTTAAAAATTTATAGGGATTTTTTTGAAAATCTATAATTTTTACATTTTTAGAAATCTTGTTTTTTGATATGAAGCTTTGCATTTTTTTTTTATTTGTTCCATAGCCCATAATTAAAAGTTTGATGTTTATTTTTTTTTTAATTAAAATTAATATAGCTCTAAGCAATGTCATATGATCCTTTTGATCGGTAAATCTAGCAATATTAATTGCCTTAATTTTTGCATCATCAAAAAAAGTGAATTTAAATTTTTTATTACTTAATATTTTGATCTCACTTGTATTTAATGGGTTGTAAATAACCTTTGTATTTATATTAAATTTTTTATCAATCTCTCTTTTAAAATCTTTACTATTAACAATTATTTTTTTTGGAACTTTAAATAAAAATCTAAACACCATATTTTTGATAAAATTTTTAGTCCATCCCGAAGGCGATGAATTAGATCGTGTGATTAGTTTAAAATTAAATATAAAAGATAGAATGCAACAATAAATATTTGCTTGAAAAGCAAAAACTAAACATTTTTGTTTT
>Ga0209335_10001065_pt1 | contig 32416 bp, 20 predicted proteins | sample COG_09_FD_184753 | JGI IMG/M metagenome (GOLD analysis project Ga0209335, IMG submission 184753) | Pelagic Microbial community sample from North Sea - COGITO 998_met_09 (SPAdes) (version 2) | ecosystem: Environmental > Aquatic > Marine > Neritic zone/Coastal water | place: Helgoland, sampling...
CCCGCCACGCGCCATCGAATATCTGGTGTTGCACGAACTCGCTCACTTGATCGAGGCATCCCACAACGCACGCTTCCAGGCCATCCTCACCGAGCACATGCCGGATTGGCGGGAAGTCGAGGCCATGATCAACGGCCCCCGTTGATGGCAGCTACCTCAGACGGGAGAATATGAATGAGCCCATTTTAACTTCCTCTAGTTTTCTCGATATTGCGTCCATGATGAGGATTACGAATAGAGAAGGAACCGCCGCTCGCATGAGCGCATTCACAGGCATGGCATTGATCTTTGGAGCCCTTGCTCTGATGTCGCACCACAACGGTGTCGCGGAAGAACAAAACAAAGACCGCACAGGAGCTCCCGGCAGCCAGCAACCGTGTTCGGCCTGCCACAATTCGGGCTCCTACGACGTGACGCCTTCCATTTCGGTATATCCGTTTGAAGGAGCCGATACCCCGGTGACTACGTTCGTTCCGTTTACCGAATACTACGTGGTCTTCGAAGTGGATGCCTCGGGCGCACCGGCGGGGTATGGCTTTCAGGCCACAGCCGTATTTGGGAATGGTGATAATGCAGGCACGTTCATCTCCTGCACGGACAATGCACAACTTGAAGATGTGAATGGTCGGCACATTGTGGAGCAGAATGATCTCAGCCCGTCCAATACCTTCGGTTTGTTTTGGGGCGCTCCGGCGGGCGGCGAAGGTCCGGTAACATTTTACGCCAGTATGCTCGCGTCGAACGGAGCCTATGGCAATACCGGCGATTCCTACGCGGGGACTTTGCTCACCTTGGATGAAGCCGTCACAGACATTGAGTGTCCCGATTGCTTGGATTCCGATGAGTCCTTGAATGCCTGGGCGTCGGATGAATTCCTGCACATCGAAAACCGCGAGGCGGTCACCTTGGACGTCTATGCCCTCGACGGGCGATGGGTTCGATCCGAGCAAGTGCCTGCCGGAAAGCACCAGCGAGCATTGAGCGAGTGGGGCAGCCGTGGGTTGCACATCGTGCACATCTCCGAGACGACAAATGTCAATTCTACAAGTCGGGCCAGCACACCTCGCACATTGCGGGTTTGGGCTGACTGATTTGCTTGTTCACAAGAGGCTATAAATTCCAGCTCCGAGGAGCGCGCCCACAATGGGTCCTGCGACAGGAATCCATGCGTATGACCAGTCACTATCTCGTTTGCCTGATATTGGCAGCACGAAGTGGGCAATGCGCGGCCCCAAATCCCGTGCAGGATTGATGGCATATCCCGTGGGCCCACCCAATCCCATACCAATGCCGGCAACGAGCAATGCCACCGGCAATGCGTCCAACGCTCCGAGCGAACTCGTTGGGGCGGATGCTGCCAATGCCCCAAAGGCAAGCACAAACGTGCCGATGAGCTCCGTCAAAAAATTAGAAAACGAATGGCGAATGGCCGGCGAAGTGCTGAATACGCCGAGCTTGCGATCCGGATCATCGGTGGCTTCAAAGTGCAAACGAAAGGCGGCCCATGTGCCCACGGCCCCGCAAAACGCTCCGGCCATCTGGGCGGCGATGTAACCTGCAAGGAGGCTGCCGTCCAATTGGCCGAATGCGGCGAAACCAATGGAAATAGCAGGATTCAGATGCCCGCTCCCCCCCAATTCAATGGCGGTGTAGACGCCGAGGAAAACAGACAAGCCCCAGCCCCAGGACATCAGTATCCAACCAGCGCCTGATCCTTTTGTCCGCGCCAAATCCAGGTTGGCATTCACACATCCGCCCATCAACATGAGCAAAAAGGTTCCGAAAAATTCACCGAGGTAAGGAGTCATTTTAGGTGCGGTAATGGCATGGCTTTGAGAGGCAAAGATACATTTTGGAATGCAGACCGGACTTGATTTGGCGGCCGGTCATCGTCCCGAAGCGCTCGTCGTAGCTAGGTTCGGTGCGAACGGCTTGAATGTTAACAATTGGTTAATATCGAACTTTGCATGAATCTGAATTTAGTTCAACATTTGCCGCACCAAAGATTTCGGATGCTTCGTCTCTCAGACGCAGAATCGAAACCAGAACTACACAGATGTTAGAACTCTTTACAGTCGTGGGATTTTGCTTGGCAGGATTCTCCGTAATCGCCAATGATAGTGTCCAGACCCTTGGGACTTGGATTGCATCGAACCGAGATAAATTTAAGTGGACCACCCTTTGGGCAGCGGCTTCTGCTGTATTGGTGTTTACGCTGGTATATGGTTGGGTTTCATCAGGAAATGGAGACATTTCATTCGGCCGCTTGACCAAGATTCCTTATCAAGAGCCTCAGTGGTACCATGCAATGGCACCTCTCGCCCTTGTCATGCTCACGCGAAGAGGCATCCCCGTGTCTACTTCCTTCTTGGTGCTCTCTGCATTTGCGAGCACGTTTGTTTTGGAGAAGATGCTGATGAAAAGCATCATGGGATATGGATTGGCTGCGGTAGTGGCTTACGCCTTGTGGTTGCTCATTGCCAAAATAGTGGACGAGAAAGAGGATGTCAGTGATAAATCCAGGAAGGTGTGGCGTGTGATGCAATGGAGTTCCACGGGTTTCTTGTGGTTTACGTGGCTCTCCCACGACGTGGCGAACATCGCGGTCTTTTTGCCTCGCGAACTCTCAGTGATGCAGCTTGTCTTGGTTATTGTGTTTTTCATTGCGGGCTTGGGCTATATTTTCTACCAGCGTGGTGGAAAAATCCAGGAGATCGTCATGGCAAAGCAGAGTACCAAATATGTGCGCTCGGCGACCATGATCGATTTGGTTTATGCATTCTTGTTGCTCTATTTCAAGCAGCTGAACAACATCCCCATGTCCACGACGTGGGTCTTCGTAGGGTTGTTGTGTGGTCGTGAACTCGCCTTGAATACTGGCTTGACCAAGAAGGGCAATTTGAAATCTATTTTCCCCATTGTGGCCAAGGATTTCTTGAAGTTAATCGTCGGCCTCCTAGTAAGTGTATCCATTGTCTTGGCCATTCATTATGGTGAAGACGCAGCGAACGCCGAAAAAGCTGCTCCAGTGAGTACCCAAGAGGCAGGTGCGCCTGCCGAGGCAGAGACATCCGCCGAGGTTCAGGCGATTCCAGCGGACTCGATTGCCAACTGAAAACAAACGGCCTGATCTGTCGATCGCGTTGGACGTCCATGCTCGTGATAGGCAGTAAAGGGTGAGCCAACGGCAGTTACAAGGTTCAAAAGTTCGTGACCTGCAGCGGGAGCAATGCAACATACGCCCAATTGTTGATCCGGGCCATCCGAATCCAAGTGAGCCAGATTTTGCCGAATAGCCTGTTATCCTTTGGTTTTGGCGAAGTTAACATTGCCTTAACCCTAAGTTAATTTAAGGGTCAATTCATCCTCCAAGCGAGGATTCATATTTGCAACGCCAAAACACTCAAAAACTAAAGGCAATATGAAACATTTTTTACTTTCTGCAGCAGCGATGATAGGCCTCCTGGCATCGCCTTTTGAAATCCAAAGCCAAGTGATCATTACCGACGATGGTTCGGGCACTGGTACCACAACCTGGACCAACGACAACACCTATGTTTTGGATGGATTCGTGTTTGTCAATGAGGGTGATGTACTCACCATCGAGGCGGGTACGGTGATCAAAGGAAGTACGGGTTCTGGAGCAGATGCGTCGGCTCTGGTCGTAGCACGCGGAGGTCAGATTGAAGCGAACGGCACAGCAGACGCGCCGATCATTTTCACCTTTGAGTCAGACGCTCTTGACGGTTCCACACCCTTCAATGTTCGTGGCCAGTGGGGTGGCGTCATCCTCTTGGGCAATGCGCAACTCAATTCATCGCCAGGAGAAACACAAATTGAAGGCATTCCAGATACCGAGCCGCGTGGTCGTTATGGAGGAGATAACGATGAGGACAGCAGTGGCACAATGACTTATGTGTCCATCCGACATGGAGGAACGGACATCGGTGCGGGCAACGAAATCAACGGCTTGACCTTGGGTGGTGTAGGAGCTGGTACCACATTGGATTACATCGAAGTCATTTCCAATGCAGATGACGGAGTCGAATTCTTCGGCGGAACAGCATCCATCAAGCACGTCGTCACGGCTTTTTGTGGAGACGATTCATTCGATTATGATGAGGGATGGAGGGGTTACGGACAATTTTGGTGCACGGTGCAAGAAGAAGGCGAGGGAGATCGCGGCGGCGAACACGATGGCGGCACCGATCCAGAAGATGGCTTGCCATACGCGCATCCAGTGATTTACAATGCGACATACATGGGCCGAGGAGTGGATGCTGGGCGACGAGCCTTGACGCTTCGAGACAATGCAGGAGGAGAATACCACAATTCTATTTTCTACAACTGGGGCAAAGGTGTTGACATTGAAAACCTCGCATCAGGAGAAGATTCTTATGCTCGTTTTGAAAACAATGAAATTGCCTTTGCGGGCAACATCTTTGATGGATGCACGGGACTCGGATTGGATGCTACGGCAGCCGACCTGTTTAAAATCACGATGGGATCAGGCTGGGCGAGTTCAGAGGATTCTACCGCTGCTGCGACCGCTTCGGCCGCTGCATTCCAAGCGTCTTTTGCCGCCAACGGCAATGCTGTGGCAGCGTCTGGTTTGAATTACGCAGTCGAAGAAGGATCGGGCCTATTGCAATTGATTCCCAACAGCAATGTTCCGGCGGGCGCGAACCCGACAATGGAATGGTTCGATGACGTGACGTACGCGGGTGCTTTTGACCCTTCCAATGAATGCCCTTGGCTGGTCGGTTGGTCAATGTTGTGGGAGCGTGGATTTTTTGCTTGTCCGACCACTGGCGTGGCTGCGGCAGGGGAGGCGACTGCGTTGAACATTTATCCAAACCCATCGAATGGAAACTTCAGCATTCAATTTGAGACCAGTGTGAACAATGCGGCCATCAGCATTTTCGACCTCAGCGGGAAAAGCATCTACGAGAACCAGTTGAGCATGGTGTCTGGAGAATTGTTGAATGTGAACATGTTGGGTACCTCGCCTGGGCTGTATGTGATCACCATCTCACACGGCGATCGCCAGCAACGCCACAAGCTTATTGTTGAGTAAACCAGGTTTTTTATCACGTTGAAAAGGAGGCATCATATGGTGCCTCCTTCGGTGTTGATAGATGCCTCGAATGGATTGAAAAAATCACGCATTCCTCAGACGATTTGCCTTCTTTGAACCCCTACTTTTGTCGCATGAAAAATTGGATTTTTCTTTTTCTTTTGGGCGCGCTTTTCGCAAAAGCAAATGCCCAAGGCACCATCGCCGGTACGGTCAAAGACAAGGCCAACGGTGATATTTTGCTTGGAGCTACCGTCATTCTGGAGTCGAATAGCACGGGTACGATGAGCGATTTCGATGGCCATTATTCCATTTCAGGATTGGCGCCAGGCACCTACAAGGTGGTTTGTCGTTTCATTGCATATGGTGCGTCCGAACGGGAGGTTGTCGTCAAAGACAATGAAACAACCGAGGTCAACTTTGAACTGGAATCTACCGTTATCGCCATTGACAATGAGGCCGTGGTCGCAGTGAGGCAAAATCGATCCAATGCCGTTTACATGGAGAATGTCAAGAAGAAAGAGACTTCCATGATTGATTACGTCTCGTCTCAAGAAATTAAAAAGAATGGTGATTCAGACGTCAGCAGCGCAATCAAGCGAGTGAGTGGCGTGTATACGATTGGCAACTTTGTGGTGGTTCGGGGGCTGAGTGATCGGTACATACGAACGGCTCTGAACGGAGCGGAGATTCCCTCGTTGGACCCCAAAAGGAGTTCGGTCTCCATGGACATCTTTCCGACCAATCTCGTCGATAATTTAGTGGTCGTAAAGACATTGAATGCGAACCTGCCCTCCAATTACTCAGGGGCATACATCAATGTAATCACGAAAGATTTTCCGGATAGTTTTACGTTGAATTATTCCACGTCAGTGGGATTCAATACGAATGCTTCGTTCAACGAGAACTTCATCACAAGCACAGCAGGCAACACGGAAATTTTTGGGTGGGACAATGGCACGCTTGATATTCCAGGCCTTGTAGATTCGAATCCGATCGCATCGCCGCAGTATTCAAACTATTACGATGCGCTCGTTTTGGCAGGCTTTGGAGACGAACTGAATGAATTGGGTGTCAATTCAACCGAGGACATAGGAACCGGGAGCAACCAGACGTCCATTACGAACATTGTCAATTCGATTGAAGGCATCGATAATTTGAGCCAAGTCAATGATGAATTCATGCCCGCGATTCGTGAGCAGCAGAACCAATTGCTTTCTCAGCAGACCCAGGCATTTGCCAATTCGTGGCAACCCACCGAGCGAGCTCCGTTGCTCAATCTCTCAAAGAGCATCTCGTTTGGAGATGTGACCACGCTGTTTGGGCGCCCATTTGGTTACAACTTTGGTTTGCAGTACAAGGTCAATAGTCGATTTTATGAATCTGGAAATACAGGGAGGTATCTATTGACAGGATTGGAAACAGAAAAGAATGAGTTGGATGTTCAGCGGCAGTTTTCGGATGTGAGGGGCACGCGTTCAGTTTATACATCAGCTCTTTTCAATTTGGGCTACGACCTGAGCCCCACCAGTAAGATTGGCTTCACGTACATGCCCAATATTTCAGGTGTCAACGATGCCCGCTATCAAAACGGAATCAATCCAAGTGATGCGGTAGGCCTTGGGCAGGAGCAGCGACAGCAACGCTATTTGGAGCGTGGAATGAATATTTTTCAATTGCGTGGAGAGCACAAATTGAGCGAAAATGCGAATCACAAAATCACATGGAGCTCCTCCTACACCATCGGAAAGCAGACCACGCCGGATTTGAGGCTTTTCATCAACAGCTTTGAGGATGTGGCTCCAGGATTGTTGTACCTCGATGCTGGCGGCAATGACGTGACTGCAGATGCGTTGGCATTGCTTGCAGATGGAGAAAACCTCAATGAATATTACCCGGGTTATACGGTGGATCAAATTGAATCGGATGAGCTTTCTTACAGCATTCAAGACAATTTGTACCCTTCTCCAACACGGTTTTACAGGAAGATGTATAACACGACATTGGATCTGAAATTCAACTATGAAAAACCAATTGCACGTGACTTAGGCGATGACAACAAAGTCGCATTTGGACTCTCGATGGTCAGGCGCACCCGTGATTATTCGGAGAATCGGTACAGCTTTGTTTCGCAAGGGGTGTCCTACAATGGCAATCCAACCGACTATTTCAGTTCTGATAACATGTCCATCATTCCTGGCACATCATCAGGTGCCACGAATTATATCTATTTGCGTGACGATACCGATATCCAGAACAGCTACGAAGCGAGTCAGTCGGTTCTCGGTGGGTATGCAATGATGAATATTTCCCCCACGGAGAACTTGAAATTGAATGGTGGTATTCGAGTGGAGGCAACCGATATGCTGTTGGAAAGCGACAAATTGAATGATGAAAACCTGCTTCCAGAGCTTGAGCAAAATTTCCGCGGATCATTGAACGTATTGGACGTGTTACCGTCGCTCAATATGACACTCAAACTTGCTGAGCAAGATTTAAAAGTAACCAATTATCGCTTCTCTGCGAGCCAAAGCGTTGCGCGGCCGTTGTTCCGGGAAAAGGCCCCTTTTTCGGTCTTTGATTTTGAAATACAGGAACAACAAACGGGAAATACCGCCCTCAATCGCACCAAGATCCTCAATATTGACAACCGCATCGAAGTGTTTCCAGGTTTGAGGGAGTTGCTTTCGTTGAGTGTGTTCTACAAGCACTTTACGGATCCCATCGAACAGGTGATCATTTCAACTGCGGCCAACACAGAAATTACTTGGAAGAATGTCGAAAGCGCTCAGCTCTATGGAATTGAATTTGAAGCGAAAAAGAACCTCGGCTTTTTGAGCGAAAAACTCAGCGCTTTGAACGCAGCATTCAATGCGACGTACATCCAGAGTGCGACGAGTATTGCGGAGGATGAGTTGCTTGAGATTCGCGCAACCGATCCTGATCATGAGGAAACGCGACCGATGTATGGACAATCTCCCTACATCATCAATGGAATACTGAACTATTCAAATGATTCCATTGGATTCAATGTCAATGCGGGTTTTAACATCAGTGGTCCAAAGCTCGTGTTGATCACCCCTGGAGGGACCCCCGATGTTTACGACCAACCACGTGCTGCGCTGGACATGAGCATGAGCAAGTCCATGGGTGACCGTTTTACGTTGAAGATCAAAGGCCGAAACTTACTGGATCCGAGTTACCGCCAGACGTACACGTTCAAAGGCGAGGAGTATAATTTCCAGAGCTTTAATCTAGGAAGAACGTTCACGCTGGGCGTGACGTACAACTTCGTAGAGGATTAACGAAATCAGAGTTTTAGCTCGACTTCAATTTCCCAATTGGGATCTTCCTTCTTATCGTGAATGAGTTTTATGATGTTCACAGCGATCTCATTGAATTCGGAAGAGGTCAGCACAAATGTGGCTTCTTGAACCAGTTTTCCGTCGTCAAAAGCAACTTCAATAGATGACAGTTCAGCAGCCAAAACCCCATTGTAGAAAACAGAAGTGTTCTCGTAGGTCAGCCCTTCAGTGCTGTAAGAGTTGAGAACATTGATGCCTTTCGGCGAGCAGCTGGCAAGCAGGATTACGAGGCAGAGTGCTGGAAAATTTTTCATAGTGAAAAGTAAAAAAAAACCACCTCGTTGATGTGAAGTGTGAGATATTTCTTTTGACCGCATACGGCTGATAAAAGCGAAAGCACTTGAAGGTTCCGACTTTGAGCGTTTTATTTTCGTCTTATTCCGCTCGCACGAGGATCGCAGTATTGGATGCGGAGGAGGCTTTTTTGAGCAATTACTACACTGGTGAAGGGATCAATGTTCAATTCGGCTATTTGTTCGAAAATAACGTGGAGCCGGCTTTCCGCTACACCTCCATCACTCCAGAAGAAGCGGGTCTGGCCTCTGATCGCGACGCGCAGCGCATGTACACCTTTGGATTGTCCAAGTACGTGGTGGGGCATGCTTTGAAGGTGCAAACCGATCTGAGTTTCATCGACGAGAACGCTGAATTTAGTTTTGACCAGGAATTTGATATGCTCTTCCGTTTCCAGGTGGAGATGGCCTTTTGAGGGCACAACCGAGCTTCTTTTTGGGAAAAGAGTTCCCATTTGCGAGATGAAAGAGCATGGAGTCAAGCGCTCTCGTGGGATCGCCGGGGTTCATTCCGTCGTGCACGGTCTTGACCGCATGGCTTTCTCAATCGACTGCAGGTCGCGGGATTGAACCAAGAGACCGCAGCTAAGTCAACGGTTGTCATCGGCCGTTCTGTCGGGTGATAGCAATTGGAGTATTTGCGGATGCAACGCGTAGATATGCCGCCGGCGGTCGTATTGATCTCGCGTTCGCCCGATGGCCTGGAACGCCATTTGTTGATCACTCCAGTTGTTGCACTCCCGAATGAAACGTGACCTGCGTGCTCGGCGCGTCTCGTCGGTATCGTGTGGATGCGCATTGAGGACGGTGTCCAAGTCATTGGTGTCAAATTGCCCATTGGGTTGTTGGGTCAATTGGATCAAGGATTGCTTCAATCCTTCAGGAAGGGTGAGCAGAAGCCGCTCGGTGTCTTTTTTGATTTGGTGTTGGTTCCATTTTCTACGGATGCGTTGACCCAATGTCAGATGGATTATCGCCGTCACGATGGATAATACCAGGAGTGAGAGCGCAACCCGGCGCTTCCATGGTGATGGGGGATTGTAAAAATCAGATACGACTTTCATCGGGATTTTGCGCTTCTCGGGATGCCACTCCAGAAGGTTGTCCGCGCCAAATTGCACCTTATCGCCCGCAGGTGACCAATAAATAGACCGCACGGTACCCACTGAGTCGACCGGTGCCAGCGCTGTCGCATTGGAAGGATCAATCCAGTTCCATTCCCGGTCATCCTGGACGAATGCGCCGCCTTTGGAAGGGATAAGTTGAGAAATCGCATCCATGGAGATGGTTCCGATGGTGTTCCAACCGTTGATGGCTGTCCATTCGTGAATCAATCCTTTTTGATCACAAAGCTGAAGGGCATCGCCTGATGACCAGGGCGCACCAAAAATACTCGAAGGTGCACTGCCCGTTTCTTTGATCGGTACCCAGCCCAATGCACCCTCTTGGTATAGAGTTCCAGAGGCATCGATGATGATCAGTTTGTTTCCGAGTTCGACTAGGTGCGAAGCGGGTGGGAATGTCACTTCAGTTGTCTCGAAGCGTTGCGGCGACGAAGCTGGACCTTCACCGGCGGAAGCAAGCAAATCGCTTTTTAGCCCCCGGTAAATTGTGAAGCTTATATTGTAGAGGCCGTAAAGGGTAAAGAGACTATGCTGCTCGTCGTCATTGAGCTGCAAGGCTGTCGATTCATCCAGTTTGAAGAAGCAGCTGATGGCCATTTTGTCTTTTGGAATCGAGGTATAGACACGCAATCCATCGTCTATGCCGTCAAAGGACACGGCATTGCCAGTAATGCCGGGTGCGAGCGATGGATTGTCAATGATTTGAGCGCCTACATTCGAATAACGCCCGAGGAAATTGGCGGTTTCAAAATCCCAATGATCGGTGAGGTATAGCGGTTTTTTTTCGGTTTTGCCTTTGCCGAGGGATTTGATTTTTTCCTCACTCAGCAAACTGCCATAGACCGAAAATTCGTCGATTGACGCAGCGCCAAAGCTGTGATAGTCCCGGTTATAGGCGGTGCCAAACATGATGCTGTTATGTTTGTATCGCAAATCGGCGCTCTTGCCTTTGAACAAGCACACACCGTCTAACCAGACTTCCGTATTCAGGTATTTATCACGCTGAAAAACGAGATGATACCATTGATTGGGGACGAGTTCTGCAACGGCCGCGCGCCTGTCGGGGCCGGTTTCGAGGTAGGGCACTTGCAGGAGCAAACAACTTTCTTCCTCTGAAAGGTCAGAAGGGGCGCTTATTGGGGGCGCAGGAACGGAGCTAATAGGCTTTGTTTTGATCCATGTGGAGTCGCGCTTGATCAACAGTGCTCCATCGTGAGTCCAGATTTCCTCCGTGTTTGAAAGATCGCCGATGATCGGTTTCCATGCGGTTGAGACGGGAATGAGATTTGGCCGTCGGGCATCGTTTGTTCCTCCGTGAAATAACCGCCGTGATTTTTGTCCCCACGGAATGTAATAATACCATTCGGAAAGGTTGGGCAATGGATAGAGAATGTCTAGCGTGCCATCTCCATCCAAATCGGGTCGAAGCAGTAGGGTCATGTCCTCCGCTTCATTGAGAACACCAATGCTCCTTAGTTTGCCAGTTTCCAACTCCCAAGAAGTGCAATGCATACCCGATCCAACGGCATTCCAATCGATGAATTCAAGCTCATTTGTTTGTTCATTCATTGAAATCCAAAATTCCAAGTCACGCGTGTTCCATTCAACCTCCCAAGCAATGGGTGGCCGTTTGGAAGCAAAAAACTGTCGGCACCATATTGATTTATCTGTGCCTCCGATGACCAGCATATGTCCGTCATCGATGCGGAGAAATTCCCATTGGGTCGTGCGCCTCGTGTTTTCCCACCACGTGACCGGCTGCCATTGCTGGTTTTCAAAAACAGATACGCCCATTGTCCCTGTTTCCGCGTTTTGCAAAATCAGTCTCTCGTCCTCACCGGTCGAAAAATACAAGCCATCCGCAATGATGGAAGCCTTGGGAATGAGCTCATTATCACCGCCATTGTGATCCAATATTCGAAGTGAATTGGAGGCTCGATCCAACACCGTTGTACCAATGCCAGGCACCATTCGAATGGAAGCGGCATTGCGATCGAAGACATTTGACGGCTGTAATTTGCGATTGGCAAAGGTGTAAGTCTCAATCTGATTTGGGTACAATCGCTCCACCCAAAGGGTTCGGGAGAATGCGTCCCACTCTATTTCCCCCCATTCACTGTCTTCTGCGCTGAGCAGCGGTTGCATTGAGCCAATTCCTGCGGAAGAATTCCAGCAGACTTCTAAGTTTGAAGTAAATGATACTAGGAAGTCTTCGTGGCCATCTCCATCAAAATCGCCAACGGTTCCGCCGGCAATGTTTCGAGTGTCGTAGTCGTTTTTCAGCTCCATCTCTCCTTTGAGCCATTGATCAGTTTCCAACCAACTTGGTGCTTCATTTGGATTCTGTCCAAGTAAGATCCCTGGAGCGAAAGTCAGCGACAGAAAAAGAATGTTTAGCGCTTTAGAGAGCATGCGTGACAATTTTCAATAAATATGTGACATTCATTAAAAACAGTCGTTTTAAATTATGTGACAAGGTGTGACGGGTGAAATTACAGTACGATATAAACGTGATAACGCGGAGTTAATTTCAGCCAGTCCCCTATTGTGAAGGCGCTAGGTGAGCTATGATTTTCGTGGATTTTCGTGCGTGACGAATCGTTCGAAAAGTTCAGTCCTTTTGCCGGTGCATTTTTTTTGTTACCAACGTCAAAACGCCATAGATGGCGAATAGCAGGATTTCGTTGGCCACATTTCTTCACAGGATTTTTAATGAAATCAAGCAAAGGACACCTTTTCTTCGATTCAAAATCAAATTGTAAGACCATGAAAAAGCATTCTATTTTATTGGGTTTGTTCGTTCTGTCGTTCGCGGGATTGGCACAAACTCCTAGCGCCGAGTCATTGATGGCTTCGTATCCTTTCACAAATGGCTCATTGAACAACGCAGTCGGTGACGACTTGCACGGCATCGCCATGGGCGAGCCTATTCCGGTAGAAGATCGGTTTGGGAATCCGAACAGCGCCCTACATTTTGGAGCTGCGGCCGATTTTATTCAAGTGCCAGGGTCCGGGAACGCCCAATCGTTGCCGTTTACGGTTAGTCTTTGGTTTGCAGCGGATTCAAGCAGTACCAATCCCAATCTCACTCCGCTTTTCAAGAAATATTCGCCAGCGACATGGAATGGCATTCAAGTGGGTCATCGCCGCACGGCTGATGGGCACGACCGAGTCGTTCCTTGGTATTTGCGCAGCATATCACGTCGCGTCATCGGTGAGTATGGTTTGCCCGTGTTTGATTGGGTTGATACTGAGCCTGCTTCTCAAGCTTGGCATCACGTGGTATTCGCTGTTGATAGTATCGGGGGACGACTGTATGTGGACGGCGATCTCCAGGCTGAAACGCCATGGGATGGAGAGCCGGGCAGCCCTACGACCAATTATCTATGGCAGTTTGCTGGAAGCTACGAATGGGCTGACACTTTGCTAGGTTACCAAGGTGCCTTGGATGATATCGCGGTTTGGTCGGAAGCGTTGTCCACCGAAGAAGTGGAGGAATTGTATGAAGAACAGTATACTGAACCGCTCAACAATGCGTGCACCGGCATGAATTCGTATTCATACAACGGCGTGGATTATTCCTTGGTGGACATTGCGGGTACGTGTTGGTTCAAGGAGAACTTGGCGACGGCGACTTATGTCAATGGTGATTCCATTCCCTACGTCGCGGAGGGGCCTTCTTGGCCGTCTTATTCACAAGGCCGACGGTGCTTGTTCAACGATTCATTGGAACTTCTTGAGGAAACAGGGTACATGTACAATTTCAACGCGGTATCCGATGCCCGTGGGTTATGTCCTACCGGTTGGTCGGTTCCTGCGCCGGAGCAGTTTGAAGCAGCGGTTGAAGCTTTTGGATCCGCCAATCAAGCATTCAGGACAGCGGATACATGGGATGTTGAATTGCTTGGAGAAGGAACCGATGATTCTGGATTTTCAGGCAAGGGATACGGAGAGCGCGGACATACGGGGACGGATGGAAACTGGGGAAGTGTGACCACCTTTTGGAGTGATCACTCACCCCTCAATCAAAGCGGCGAGCGCTGGATCTTGGGGCATTCGTTGTACTATCCCTTTCAGAGTTTCTGGCACTTGAAGTCGCGGGGCGCCTACATCCGTTGCACAGCTGACTCAGGCACATTTGTCGTCGATACCGGATGGGATTGCGAAGACTTGACGATTGTTGCAGATCAGCCGGTGGACAGTTTGTGCGCGGGAGATACGGTCACATTTTCCCTCAATTTCCCAGAACCAATGGAGTTGGCCGCAGCATGGAGCAACGGAGCCACAGGGCTGGAAATGACAATGATCGTGACGGAAAACCAAACCGTCGAAGCCACGGCAATATTATCGGATGGCACCTCGTGCACGGCGGCGCTGGATGTGAGTCTCAATTGTCCGGTCGTTCCTGTTCTTGGTTGTACCGATGCATCGGCATGCAATTACAATTCGGCGGCAAATGTATCCGACGACTCGTGTGTCTATGCGGCAGTAGGTGAAGATTGCGAGGGTGGTGCCTTCATCTGTGGCTCGGGAACAATGTGGAATTCCGCGACGCAGGAGTGCGAATGTGCGTCAGTTGGATTGATTACTTGCCCGACCGATGTCAACGGCGACGGATCCGTCGGCGTGAGTGACCTAATGATTGTATTGGGAGATTTTGGATCCATGTGCGATTGAGCGCTTCCGGATTTTTGCCCCAGTGACATCAATGGCAATTCGACCATTGACGCATTGGGCTTGTTGCTCTTGCTGGCGGCACATGATCCGGATTGCGATTAGATCGCGGGCGATGACTTCCAGAAAAAAACAAAGCCTCTCTGCATTGTGCGGAGAGGCTTCTTTGTGACCCCGGGAGGGTTCGAACCTCCAACCATCAGAGCCGAAATCTGATATTCTATCCAGTTGAACTACGGGGCCAATAGGTCCGCGAAATTAGGGTGAACGGTTGAATTGCTCCAACTTTTTTTGCTCAATCTTTTATCGGGTTTTTAGATGTGGAGACTTTCTACAATTTGATGACGATAAATTGACATTAGAGATGGGCAGAGATGTATGAATTTATTGCTTCTTGCAACTGATATAAACCCTTAAATTTTCAGAGATGAAAAAGATTTTTTCAATTTTAGCAGCGACGCTTTTGTTTGTCGCAACAAGTTCTACAACCCAAGCGCAGGATGAAGGTGCAAAGGAATTTGCCGCCTACAGTGCAGGTCTTGGTATCAGCCCATTTGGCCCTTCATTGAATTTTTCACACAACCTATCAGAGAAGACAACTGTAAACGTTGGCATCGGCGCTTTTTCAGGAGACAACCCAGTCTCGCAGGAGATTGGAGGAGTCACCTTCGACGGAACCGGAGCGACCAATTGGATGGGGGTTTTCCTCAATCATCGTCCGTTCGCAGATTACGATTGGATTCGCTTCAATGTGGGAATCGGGATCGGAGGCATCGAAGGTACATTGACAGATCAAGCTGATGCGAATCACACGTATTCCATTCTCTACGATAACAACCCCGTCGGTTATGTCGGTGTTGGTTTTGGATCGCGACCTGTGAAAGGATTTACTGTGGGCTTTGATATCGGTGGATTGCACACTTCAGGAGGCGATGTGACTGCAACGGGTACGGCAATGAACCAAGCGGTCATGGATGAAATTCCAAATACTTTGGGGTATGGCCGTGTTTTGCCAAACCTTCAGCTTTCTGTGAATTACGGATTCTAAGCGAATCTGGCACAGCATGACTCAAGGCGCGCTTCTGCAATGCAGGGGCGCGCTTTTTTGATTCGGACTTGATTCAGATTTGATTCGGATTCAGCCTTTTTGGTTCTGGCTTTTGAACCGCTTGATGCCTTCCGTCCGAGTAGACCCGTGCTTGGTGGCTCGGCCCTTGACGCGCTTGCGCCACATGTGAAAGGAGCTTCGTTTCATGTGTTTCCGCATGATCGCCCGCACTTGATTTTCTTTGATGCCGTATTGCATCTCAATGGCTTCGAAGGGTGTGCGGTCTTCCCAGGCCATCTCCACAATGCGGTCCACGGTTTCTGCATCCAGATCTCGTGGCGCCTCATTCTTCAAGTCTTTGGGGTCAAAAGGGAGCATGAGTTCAAAACAGCGCAATACCGGCGATGTTTCAAATCGACTTTATAATTACCGATTGCGCAACAGCACCACCGTCAAATAAATCAACCCTGCAACGAGCAGCACAAATCCGGCATTTGACAAGAGCACAGCGCCCATCAAATGATTGAGCTTGAAGGCGATTCCCGTGGTCAAAATTGCCGCTCCAATCAGAACCAAGGAGAGTGGGATACGGTGTTTCATTTTTCAATGCGTTTGGTTGTCTTACTCTGCAGAAGAATTGCGCTCGGGTGCAAAAACACGTCGGCTGTAGCCAAAGCGTAGTTGATACAATGAGGAGTTTAATGCGGCATCAATTTCTTCAATTTGTGATTGGCGGTAATAGGTGAAGTCAAAACGGCTGTTGTCGTTGACGGCAAGGAAAGCGCCAGCATGGAAATTCCAACCTTGAACGGCGTCCCATTCCGTTTCCGCCATCAGTGACCACCCTTGACGACCTGCCCTGCACATAGCAGCAGCTGAAAACCTCAATCTTCCCGCATACAGTCGCACATTGCTTCGTGCACTCCACCGTTCAAAGGAGTTCCAGTCCGCACAAATGCGGAGATCCATTGGTGCTGCTTTGCCCACGGAAAGCCCTTGGCTCGCGGATGTCTCAAATTCAGCATTGACACTGATTCCCAAGCCTTTCTTCTGAGGCAACGCGTTCCATTTTACTCCGAATCGGGCTTGTTGAGGTGCTCCGAGGCTTTGTGCCCATTGCGCTCCTGCGCGAAGTTCGACACGTTCTTTCCAGCCGTACCGAATCAAACCAATGGGCACGGCATAACTGAATTCAGGCACGGGATCGTCATCACTTGTCAACCATTGTGCATAGCCTCCGGCCTCGATTTGCCCCAAGCCTTGAGGAAGGATGCCGCTTGAGACAGTTTCCATGGGACGTTCAGCAAAGCCGCTGTAACCATTGACTTCAGATTGTGCTGATGCCGATAAGCTCAACAACACGAAAACGAGCGCCAGCAGATTTTTCATATTTCGAATATACGGAACACGCATCGACGGATGCTTTTCCACCCATTCACCCAACTCATTCTCCCGGCAGTGGTATCACACAACTCGTGTAAAGCCCAAAGCATCCAAATCCAGAACTGACATTGCTGTAGGCCAGCAGCGGCTCGGTAAACAAGGGTCCACCTGAAGGGTTGTCAATCAGTTCGAGAGTTCGGTAGTATTCCGCCAGTTCAGGGCTCAATGCCGCCAATTCGAGTTGAGCAGGTGCAAGCAGCAATTCCAAATCATCTCCTGAGGCGAATTGGTTCACTTCAAGGCGCATGGCATTCAAAGAGTTGCCGTCGCTTACGTCCTCGATCAAGAGGCCTCCGGCCAAACTGTTATAACTGATTCGGGTGTCGTCTTCAATTTCAGAAGAGATCCAGGTGCTGTTTTCCCAAAAGTCTTCTTCGTTTTCCGCCTCTACAGGTACGGGTTTGATGACAAAAAAGTCACGATCGGCCGAACGATCGGGCAAGTCCAGCTCCAAGGTCCAATTTCGATTGACGAAATATTTCGTGACGTCACCTTCGCTGTATTCTTCCACCTCAATTTCATTCAGATTGGACACCATTGCATAGGCGTAATCGCCCAGCGAATCGATCTGCGGAGGTACCAATTGGGTTGCGGTTGCCGTCTCAAATGCCTCTTCCTCGCATTGCAATGTCCACAAGCCCGCAGCAAGTTCCACGTTGGGCAGCACGTGGCCAATGCCATTCTCCCAGTCGGTCTGACCACCCCACGTGTAGCTTGCTCCGTCTTCATGTGTGAGGGTGAAAAGTGCTGTTTTGAGCCGTTTGCTCCCCGTCGTATCGAGAATGCCTGCTGAGGTGTGGGCCCGGGCAACCAACGTATCCGTGGTGGGACGGCTGATCAAGGTCACGGCCAACTGAGGCGTGTGTGTCGGAAAATCGATTTCCTGCACAACACCATTGCCGAGCCTCTCGCAGCCACTGAAGAGCAAAGCCACGCAAGCAAAAAGGAGGAGAGAGGGGAGGTTTTTTCGATTCATGGGATCAAAATTCTGCACGCCATGCAATGGATGGGATGATGGGGAAGATGCCGTACTCCACGATGGAGAGCGAACCGTCAACATCTTCTTCTACAAGGGAGAAGAAGGGGTTGAGGTTGTTGTAGACATTGTAAATGCTAAAAATGAAGGAACGCGAATAAGCCGCTTTTTCTTTGGACAATGTGAGCGAAAGGTCTGCCCGGTGATACGGGCTGGTGCGGTAGGCGTTTTTCTCGCTCGGCACCTCCACATTTAATGCATCGAAATCGCTCGAGGCTGTGGTGAAACTCGATGGCAAAAACGTCCGGAAGGTGGACTCGGGCAAGGTGAGCGCCCGCCCTGTTCCGTACACCCAAGTCGCTGAGAAGTCGATGCGATCGGAAAATCGGTGCATCAACACAATGGACGCGTCGTGCCGCCGGTCATAGGTATAGGGAAACCAATCGCCACTGTTGATGGCATCAAATTGACGGTTGGCCCAACTGAGGGTGTAGCCAATCCATCCGGTGGTTCGGCCCATTTTCTTTTGGACGAGCCATTCGAGGCCATAGGCGTTTCCCTGTCCTTGTGTAACCTGATCTTCCCAACGGCTGTTGAACGTATTGCCAAAGCTGGCGCCTTCCCGGTAACTAATCAGTCCATCCATGGCCTTGTAATAGCCTTCAATGCTCACCTCAATCTCCCCAAACGTCTTGGCCCATCCAGCGGCGTACTGCGTGCTCAATTGGGGTGTGACCTCGTCGGTGGCCGGCACCCATAAATCAGTGGGTAAGGACAGTCCTTCATTGGTGAGCAGGTGCACAAATTGCTGCATTTGCGCATACGAAAACTTCAAAGCACTGCCATCCTTCAGTTTCCAATTCAGAGCGGCCCGAGGCTGCAACGAAGGGAAGAACGTCCCATTCACTTGCAGCGCTGTCGCGTGGACTCCAAAGTTGGCTTTCACTCGATCCGATAGCTGCACCTCATCTTCGATGTAAAGAAAGCGCTCCACGGACTCCAGTTCCGAAGATCCGAACGTGGTGTCAATGCCCGGAAAATCGCTGTCTTGAAATTGCAAGGTGGTGGCGCCGGGGTTGAATTTCCGAAGGGTGATGTTGCCGCCGTAACGGAGGTAATGCTTGTTGTTGATGGCATTGCTGAAATCCATGCGCGCGGCGTAATCGATAATGCCCGAACGGTACAGACTGGCGAAACTGGACGAAGTGGAGTCTACATTGTTTTCGGTTTCGCTGAATTGAATGCCGGTGTTGAAATTGTACTCACTTTGGGTGAGGGTGAGGTTGGAGAAAAGCTTGGAGCTCCACTCATGATTCCAACGTGCCGCCAGCACTTGGTTCTTCCAATCCAGCCCGAAATCGAACGTTGATGTGCTCACCCCTTCTCTTTCCGTTGCCGCCAAACCAAAGTCGTCTTTGCCATTGAAAACACTCAAGTACACGCGGTCTTTCGGGCCAACTTTCCAATTGACCTTTCCATTCAAATCGTAGAAAAAGTAGCGAGGGTCGGTCTCAACCGATGGGTCATTCGAATTGATGGAATTGATCACAGGATTGAGTAGCAGGTCGAGGTAAGTTCTGCGCCCGCTCAGCATGAAAGAGGCCTTGTCTTTGACAATGGGACCTTCCACAGTAAACTTGGAGGCGAGGATGGAAACGTTTGCAGTTCCGTGATACTCCCGCATGTTGCCGTCCTTCATGTTCACTTCCAATACGGAAGACAAGCGACCGCCGTACCGTGCGGGAAATCCACCTTTGGTGATGCTCATTTGCTTCACCGCATCGGCATTGAATACAGAGAAAAAACCGAACAAATGGCTCACGCTGTAGAGCGGCACCCCGTCCAACACGATGAGGTTTTGATCGGGACTTCCACCCCGAACATAAAGCCCAGAGGTGCCTTCGCCACCCGACTGCACCCCCGGCATCAACTGCAAACTTTTCAGCAGGTCCACTTCTCCGCCAATCGCAGGCAGCCGTCGCACCTGGTCCATGGGGATTTCCATCTTGGACATCTGCACTTGATCTTCAATGCGGTTGAAGCTCTCGCCTGTCACGATGGCTTCTTGAATCGCTACGCCAGAGGCCAACTCCACGTCCATCTTTTGATCTTCCTTGAGATCGAATTCATACGATTGAGATTGAAAACCGATGAATGAAACACTTACTTTCTGAGGCCCTGTCGGCAGTTGCAACGAATAGTAGCCATAGGTGTTTGAGCTCACGCCTGCGTTGATGCTGGTGCACCATACGGTGGCACCAATGAGGGCTTCTCCGCTCGCCGCATCGAGGATGTAGCCGCTGAGTTGATAACCCTCGCTCGACGATTGCGCTTGCAACACATTTGCTGAGGCGAGTAACATCACGCAAGCCACAGCAAGGGTGGTTGGAAGAAAAAGGAATCGACGCATGCAGGGAGTCTTTGGCTTACAAAGAACGTTTCATTTCATTGAAATGGTATAAGGAGCGGGATTAATTGCTTTCGTATCGGATTGCATGTTGAACATCTGCGAGCTTGGAACGATTCTCCATTTACATCTAACTTGCGCCATGACCTCATTGAAATTGAACCGGCTCTTTGCCACCGCCTTGTGTTGTGCGATTGTTTTTTCTTCTCAAGCTCAATCCTGGACCTCTGTCTCTCCCTTGCCTGATGGCTTTGTGAGCAACCACAGTTTTGGCTTTGCCCTGAACGATATGGGTTACCTCGTTGGAGGGGAGACCACGTCGGGATACAGCAACGCCTTTTACCAGTATGATCCTGCAAGTGATGCTTGGACGGCTTTGCCGGATTTCCCCGGAGAACCGCGCGGGTATACCATTGGAGATACCTGGAACGGGGAGGCTTGGTTCGGTTTTGGCCAGTCCAATTCCGGAGCCTTGAACGATTTGTGGGTTTACAATCCCGAGACGGAGACATGGACGGAGAAGGCATCATGCCCGTGCTCAGCCCGCACGCATCCGGCATTCATTGCGGAAGCAGGTAAGGTTTTTGTTGGACTTGGCGGAGGTCCAAGCGGTGACACGAATGATTGGTGGGAATATGATATCGCTTCTGACTCTTGGAGTGAAAAGCCCGATTTCCCAGCTTCCGAGCGCCACCATCCGTATCAGTTTGGCATTGACGGCGATGTTTTTGTGGGATTCGGCCACCATGCGGCTGACATCTTCAACGAATGGTACAAATACGAACCAGCGACGGAGGTGTGGACGGAAATGGCCACGTTGCCAGCGGAAGGAAGGGTCGCGGGTTCTCAGCTCGCACACAACGGCATGGGGTATGCGCTGAGTGGTGATGGAGACGATCACAGTTCGATGGAGACGGGCGAGCTCTGGCAATACGACCCCGAGGCTGATGCATGGAACCAGTGGCCTTCCCATCCGGGGATGTCCCGCTGGGCACCGGCTTCGTTCATCATCAACGACGAGATGTACTTGATCAATGGCATGAGTTTGGATCCGGGGTCATTTGATTACATGGAGACCAACTGGAAATTCGCGATGGTGCCTGCGTCCGCGACGGACATGGAAGTGACGAGCTATTTGGGTGAAGACTTCATTTGTACCGGTGATGAATTGCCGATTACAGTTCGCCTGACCAACATGGGCGCCAATGATTTTGAAGCGGGCAATGCGATGGCCTTGACGGTTCAAATGATCATTGACGGTGAAGTGGTGTTGTCCTCAGATTGGTCGGGTTCGTTGTCGACGTTCCAATCGGTGGATTTTACCCTTGGGATGTACACCTTCAGCGGGGCGACGGATTTTACCATTGAGATTTTGGCATCGGATGAGAACGCCAACAACGACAGCTTGGACGTGAGCATTGCGACTTCACCGGAAGCCACGACGCAATGGGCGGTTGAATTGAATACCGATAACTATGGAAACGAAACGGGTTGGGAATTGCGCAATGCATTGGGAGCATTGATCGATTTGGCCAATCCAGGATCCTATCAAGGTGAGACTTCCTATGAGTTTACGTTGTCATTGCCCTCCACGGGGTGTTACACATTTACGCTGACCGATAGCTACGGCGATGGAATGTTTGGCTCACAATGGGGGGGAGTCAATGGTTCTTGCACCATTCGTTCCCTTGACGCGAATGCAAACCCCTTGAACGTGATTTTTGATTACGATGGTTCGTTTGTTTTTGATGAACTTTCACAAACGATCGATGCAAGCAATTCTCTGGGGATTTCAAACGCTGCCAGCGATGTGCCTTTTTCCGTGCAAGCATTCCCCAATCCGTTTGAAGATGTCATTCAAATTGCCATGCGCGGCGGAGTTCATGACCGTCATGGACCCGCGTCGATGGGTTATGAAGTGCGCGACATTCAAGGTCGATTGATTGAGCAAAGCACTGCTCAATTCGCTCCAGGAGAAATACTTTCGCTGGATGCTTCTGCTTGGCCATCAGGTGCTCTCATCATACAATGGAGCCTGACCAATCACACGGGTTCATTGCAGACGTTCAAGCGCTGATTCGCTATGAAGGATTACGTGCCGGATCACGTAATAGATCAATGGGCAAAATGCAGATGGCCGCGGACTTCAATCGGAGCTGATGAAAAGGGAGCCGTGTCATCCGGTTCCAATTCATACACCAAGCGCCAATTGTAAACACTGTTCTGCGCAAAGTAGCCGCTTGTTTCCGTTGAGAGGAGTCCCTTGTTCACTTGGCCGTGCCAGCCCTGTTCAGGGTCTTCTGTGACGTAAACAAGTGCACCCCATGGGTTATAGATTTCCAGTCGATACGATTCGGTAGCACATCCCAAAACGGGAAGGAATAAGTCGTTCACCCCGTCATTGTCCGGAGTAAAGGCATTGGGCACATAAATCGGACACTCGCAATAATCCAATTGCACCTCAAACGACTTGGATACCGTGTCGCAGGCATTGGCAACCACAACGGAATAAAACCCTTGTCGGTCGATGACGATTGCCGGCGTCGTTTCACCGTTGCTCCAGGCGTAACTGATCGGGAAAAGGTTGGTCGGGTTTTCAGCACTCACCACCATTTCACCGCCTTGACAAAAGGACAGCGGTTCGACAATATCAATGAGGAGCGGCGCGGCTCTGTCCACGTTCACTTCATCGGTCCAAGTGCAACCATTCCATGCTACTAAGGCGCTGTATGTGCCGGGAGCATTGACCTCGATGGACGATTGCCAGTTGCCCGTGCTCCAACTCACCGTCGCTTCTTCCGGCAGGGGATAGATGTACAGGGAAGCGAATTCATCCGGGCACAACATTTGGTCTTCTCCCAAGTCGAATACGGGAAGTTCCTGCACACTCAACGCGATGGTGTCAGCGTACGAGCAGCCATCATTGGTGACCTCCACGGAATAGGTCCCTGCCGCATCGACAGAAATCGCTGCGGTATCGGCTCCATTCGACCAAATGGTCAGGTCCGCGTTCGGCAGTCCGGTGCTAAATTCGATGGATTGACCATCACAAATGGTGGGGTCTTCGCCCAGTTGAAAGATGGGCAATGGCACATTCTGTGCGACCATATCCGTGGAGTATTCGCACCCTTGAATCGGAATGGTCAGGGTATATGTTCCCGGTGCGGAGATCCAAATGGATGAGGCCAGCTGTCCGGAATTCCACTCGTAGCTCGGCGCTCCTGGATTGGCAAAGACCAGTGTGCTATCTCCGTTGCAAAGCGGGAAGCTCGCTGGCAGTCCTGCATCGAAAACCGGTGCATAATCGATGACCACGGTATCCCGTTCGACGCAAAGCCCAATGGTCACCTCTGCAACGACAATGGCGTCTTGATTGAGAACGCTCCAATTGCTCGCGTTTCCGACCCCTGAGCCGTTTTCCCACCAGGTGGTTTCGTCACTCGTGTATCCGCTCGTCAAGTTCAGCACTTCTCCGTCACAAATGATGGCATCAGCTCCCAAGTCGAGACCGGTATTGGCAGAAGGGTTCACGACCACAACGTCGTCGAATGTGCAGCCGTCCAAGAGCATACTCACGGTATAGTTGCCAGCGGTATTGACCCACAAGTCGTTGTCATTCTCCCCATTTTGCCATGAATAGGCATCGGCTCCGGACTGCGCTTCCAAGAAAATGCTATCGTTGAGGCAGAGAATTTGTGGCGTGGCAATTTCAGACTCAAATGCAGGCACGTGGACCACTTCAACGGTGTCCCTTTCGATGCATTCCCCGATTTCGATCTCCACAATCACAGTCTCGGTTGCACTGCTCACTGTGGTGCCCAGTGTGTTCAGTCCTTCGGCGCTTCCTCCACTGACCCAAAGGGTATTGGCCGCGTCGTAATTGCTCAAAAGTGTTAGGCTTTCATCTCCGCAGAGCAAGATGTCTGAGCCAAGGTCAATGCCTTGGTTTTCGGAGTCAAGTACGTCGATGTCGTAGGTGAAGATGCATTCTGCGGTTGAGACATCGACAGAATAGTTGCCCGGATTGGAGACCAAAAGGCTGTTGTTGTTGGTGCCGTCGTTCCAACTCCATTGAACATTCGAGCCGGTCCAGCCCAAGTCGAGGGCAGGTACATTCACTTCTTCATCCAGGCAAAGCACCAAGGGATTCGTGTCGAACGTTACGTTGTAGGTGGGGTGATGGCTTACGTTGATGGTGTCGCTCAGTGCGCAACCCAATCCGTTCCAATCGAGCACAATGGTTTCTTCCAGGGCGGTCGTGTAGGTTTCGTTTCCGAGTGAGCCATTCCAAAACACGTCGAACGTGGGATCCACAGCTCCCAAGTCAAAAGACGCTTCTGAATTGCTGCAAAATGCAAAATCCAATCCCAAATCGAATACGGGAATCGTGGCAGCGGCGACATCAACAGCATACACTTGATTGCAGCCGGTGGCGACGTCGGCCACGGTGAGGGAGTAAGTGCCTGCGGTGTTGATGGTTCTCAACTCGGCTGTGCTGCCGTCCTCCCAGGTGCCTTCAATGCCGGCGGGCCAGGGTCCATTGGCCAGTTCAATTGCCAATCCGTTGCAAATCGTTGTGTCCGCAGGGAGATCCGCGATCGGCAGCTCGGGCACCGTGAGTACAAGCGAGCTTTCGAACAGATCGCCGCAGATATCCTCGTACTCGACCGTGTAAACCGTTGTGGTTTCGACTGCAGCTGTGACGGTGCTGCCAGCCGTGCTGGATAGACCTTCGGCAGGGCTCCATGCCGGGTTGATCCATTCCGAAGGTGCTTCGAGCACCACAGACTCTCCGGGGCAAGCTTCGGCATCACTCAGCTCTAATTCCGTTGTTGTGAACCACTCGGGATCGCATACGCGATGGGTGTTCGCGGCGCCGCCCGTCGCAGCCGTAAATCCCCATTCCATCAAAGTGGTTCCAAGGATATCGGCGATATCTACCGTGGCCGTGATTCGCACGACATCGTCAAAATAAACCACCATTTCCAATGTGGTTGCATCGAAGGTGACCCGCAAGTCGTGATAATCGTTGTCCTCAATGTTGCCATTTCCGGGAATGGCAGCAACAGGAGCGGCAATCAGGTCTCCACCAAAGTGGTCATTCGATCCATCTTTCTGGATGCCAATGTGGTCGTACCAGGGGTCGTTTTGGGCACCTCCTTGATACGTGTCCATTTCGATAATGACGCTGGGATCAATTGCCGCGGTGAAAAAATTGCCGCCGAATCCCATCAAGCCGCCTCCCCCTCCAATGTCTCCCGAATCGCATGCTTTGAGAACAAATGCCATTCCATCAGCTCCATTATTGGATCCTCCAAACCTTACCTCGGCCTGCATTTCCCAATCTACGTTGGTGCTGACATGACCGATTTTCCAGATGGCACCGCGCTGACTCGCCTGATTTTGAGTCAATCGATAACAGCCGTTACCGAGGTCTGTCGCGTTGTTGTGCAGGGTGAATTGTGCCTGTGCGGTTAGACCGAACGCCAAAGCTGTGATCAGCGAGAATATTGGGAGTAGTGTCCGTTTCATGCGAGCCGCGCATTGGATGGCAAGATAGTGAAATGCGAATTGGATTGAGGTGATCATGGTTAAGTGCAGACCGTTGTCTTTTGGAGCAACCATTTGGGTTTGTTTTCTGTTCTTTGTGCTAGAAACCAAACCGCTGCTGCCTTGCGATATTTCCGATTCACGTGTTTGTTTGTTTCCACGCTTTTCATTTCTGCAACGGTACTTGCCCAGCGCACGTGCGGAAAAGATTCGGTCCATGCCCACATGATGGGGCTTCCTGGGTACGCCAAATGGCACCAGGAGCGGACAGATGAAGTTTCTGACGCCCTCGCTTCGGGCAACCGAGATGATTGTGACGCACCGCTGATTGTACCGGTGGCGGTTCATTTTCAAAATACCGGCATTCCGCTCGGGTGCGCAACAGATATGGCGCTCTCTCAAATTGAGACACTCAATGAAGATTTTGGAGCGACCAATCCCGACATCAGCGAATGGTTCGATTTGCAGCCGGATATCTGGCCCGGCATCGAGAACAAAGAATCGTGCATCAGCTTCTGCCTTGCAACACTCAATCACCCCGCAGGATATGGTTTGTCCGATGGCGATTATGCGGTCACGGTAGATGAAGTCGACAACGATCAAAACGACTATGATGCTGACTGGACGGGATACCTCAATTTCTGGGTCAGGCCCATCGGTGGCGGCACCCTCGGTTACTCTCCTTATCCTGGATCTGGTAATGGAGACGGTGTCACCTGCAGTCCGGAGTATTTTGGAAGCGTCAATTGCGGCGGTAACAATCTGAGTGGCCAGTACAACATGGGCCGTACCATCACCCATGAGGTGGGCCATTACTTATTCTTGGAACATCCCTGGGGCGGAGGAGGCTGCGCCAGCACAGATGACGTGGCCGATACACCGGTCACGGATGCCGCGCAATATGGCTGTCCCAGTGGGCAAACGATTGTGAATTGTACCGCCCCGATTCTTTGGCCTTCGTACATGGATTATTGCGATGATGCATGCCTGTTTATGTTTTCAGAAGGGCAGGTCGATCGCATGGAGATCTACGTGGAAACGAGCTTGCAAAATGTGTTGAACACAGCGGTTACCGCGTGCCAGGAAACCTTGTGCATCGGCTTCGGGGGGGAAGTCGCAGTTGCTTCCGAAACGTGCGCAGGAAATGACGGATCGGTCGTGGTGGATGTGGAAGGCGGAACAGGGCCATTTTCCATTGTCCTTGTGCCGGGGCCGAGCAGTGCCAACGGGAATTTTACCGGGCTTTCAGAAGGGGAGTATACGGTGACCATCACCGATGACAACTTGTGTGAATACACGGAAGATGTGTCAATAGCGCGTGACGCACCAAGCTTGAGCTTGATTGGAACCGTTAATGAATATTGCAGCGACGGGACGGGCTCGATTGAAGTCGTTGACAATGAATCCACAACTTTTGAATTCAGCTTGGATGGCGGAGTCACTTGGGCTTCCGACGGCTTGTTTGTCAATTTGGGTGCGGCGGATTACACCGTGCTTGCGGCCAATGCATTTGGGTGCGAAGGCGAAGTGGTCGCTCCGGTGTTGAATGAGAGCAACCTGACCATCGATTTCACAGAACGGAATGACATCAGTTGCACTTGGTTTGACAACGGTTCCGTGGTCGCACGCGCCAATGGCGCGCAAGAGCCGGTCGTTTTCACCTTGAATGGGCTTGAAAGCTCCGTGACAGGTGGCTTTGACGAGCTTTCGGTGGGGGTATACGATTTGACGGTAGAAGATGCGGCCGGCTGTTTGGCTTCCACTTCATTTGAGCTGGCGTACAATTACGCGACGTTGGGAGAGGATTGTCCGTGTTCCATTTATGTGCCTAATGCGATTTCTCCGGATGGTGATCAGGTCAATGAGGTGCTGCAACTTCAGGCTTCTTGCCCGGTGTTCGACTTTCACATTGAAGTGTTCGATCGCTGGGGACAACGGGTGTTTGAATCTTTTGATGCGGAATTTCAATGGCACGGGGGGTACGAAGGAAGCGACACCTACAACGGTTACTACGTGCAAAATACCGTTTACAATTATCGCTTGACCTACAAATGGGGCACAGAAGAAGGGATATCCATCAATACAGAAACACAGCGCGGCTGGATCAGTGTGTTGCGTTGATGTTTAACACGCAAAATACTGCGTTTCACTTGGCCGTCGTTATACTTGTACAAACTCAAATTCATGAAGCTGTTTCCACTCCTCCGAGTTGCTGCATTGATTGCCTTGACCATCTGCGCAAGTCTGCCACAATCGGGTTTCGCGCAGACTAGCGCCGACAGCGAAAGCGCTGCCGCATCCGATCGCTTTGTTCGCATTGTGATGAACGATGGAACGGTAAAGCTGGGCCAAATGATCAGTGAAGATGCGGATTTCATTCGGCTGAAAACGAATAACCTCGGCGATCTGAATATTCCGAAATATTTGGTGTCGAATATGATGGAGCTCACCCGTTCTGAATATGTCCGATTGAGCATTTCAAATGCCGGGCGCAAGGGCCGGATAAACCCACAGTCGAGTCGCTACTTTTTTGCGCCTTCAGGCATTCAACTGAAGCAGGGGGAGGGCTATTTTCAATCCAACATTGCCCTCAACTCGGTGAGCATCGGTGTCACCGAAAATGTGACCGTAGGAGGATTGCTTTCTTTCGTTGGAGCTGGAGCCTCACTCAAGATCGGGAAGGAAGTCGCAGAAGGGGTGCATGCCTCATTTGGAGGGATTGGATTCAAAGATTACATCGGAGAACTCGAGCGTCCAGTCGGATTGGTTTTTGCGAATGTTACGTGGGGAACAGAGGACCGCAATTTGACCATTAACATTGGCACTGGGACCAAATTTGAAACCCAGATTACCCCGCAAGCTTGGGCGATTACCGATTCCATTGTTTACGATTGGAATCCGGATTACGTGAATTATGAATACACAATTACGGAATATGATCAAGGTTGGGTAAGGCCATTGCTGCTCAATGTGAGCGGTATGGTTCAAATTTCGGATTTCAAGTGGCTGATTTCGGAGAATTATTTCATCCGAAATCTTCGCTATGCAGCGGCTGTAACGGGTTCGCCAATTGTGACTTTCAGCGATCCGGACTATTACTACAACGGTCGCAATGAAAGTGATGGTGTGACCATTCTCTCCGTGGGCATTCGCAATCTGAGCAGTCGCAATGGCTGGCTGTGGGATTATGGAATGGTGGGGGTCATTGGGAATGATTTCGGTTTTGGAGCACCCTGGGTGTCCGCCACGCTGCCTTTCTAAGGCTCCGTCCCTCCATTCAGGTCAAAGTTCACCCATTTTGCCGGATCGATAGTTCCGGAAACACAGATCAATTTGTGCTTCGGTGTTCATGACAAATGGCCCGTAGGAGTAAAACGGCTCATTCAGCGGTTGGCCGCCGAGCAACAGGAATTCGCACCCTTCTTTGGAATAATAACGGAGCAAGTCGCCTTCGCGCGTGTAGAGCGCCAATTGGGCATCGGAAACGAGCGTGCGATTCTCCAATTCTACTTCTCCCTTGACGACATAAACAAATGCATTGTCCCCGTCTTGAACCGGGAGGTCCAGGCGCTGTCCGGCTTCCAATTTGATGTGAAAATAAAAAGCAGGCGAATGGGTCTCCACAGGGGAGGATTGACCGTGCAATTCGCCCATCATCACTTGAATTCGATGCCCCTCATCTTCAATCACTGGCAGGGCATCTGGATTGTGGATGAAGGTCTCTGGATTCCGAAATTTTTCTTTGGCAGGGAGGTTCAGCCAAATTTGAAAACCCTGCACAGTTCCGCCTTCCTTGCGAAGTTGGTCGTCACTGACTTCCTCGTGAATGGCCCCTCGGCCGGAGCTGAATAGCATGAATTGTCCCTTGCGGTAGACGATGTCATTGTGAATGGAGTCGGTGTGGCGGCCGCTCCCTTGCACTAAAAATGTAGTGGGCACGACCCCCGCGTGTGGGTGTGCTTTGATGTCCATTCCCACGTCGCCAGGATTGACTTGAAAAGGACCGAATTCATCCAACATCACGAAAGGGGAAACGAGATCGTGTTGCCCGCCGCCGAAAGCGCGGAGCACCGGAACGTTTTGGACCATGGTGCGCTTGGAGTTTAGGACTTGGGCCACCCGGCGTTCACCGGATACTGCGAACATGCCCGATGCCGAAAAGGCGGCACGCGGCAGTGCAATGGATGCACCGATGATGGCGGATTTGCGAATGAATGATGTCCTTTTCATGTTTTCGAAGTTACAGAGAATTGATTTTTTTCGGCTTCACCGCGGTTAACAATGGACGGATTGTATTTTTTATAAACAGGACTCGTAAACCGAATAAATATAGATGAATAATCAAAAAGTACGCATTAATATTGTATATTAACGCAACCAAATTAGCTTTATGAAAAACCTAAATTCCCCTTTAGTCTTCTTCGTGTGGATTCTTTTTGCGTCCATTTCTGTTTCTTCTTTGGGGGCGACTTCAGAGAAAGAAAGAAAAAGTCAAGACAAAAAAGAGACCTTCTTTCATTTTATTGAGCGGGTTGCATTGAATGATACGATTTATGGCTGCACTTATCCTTGGGCATTGGGATTCGATCCACTGGCCACCGATGACGATGGCAGCTGCTTGGAACCATTTTTGGGGGGGAATATTACAGCAGAATTTCTGGACGAATGCAGTTGTTTGGGCGACCTGAACGGCGACGGAGCGGTCAATACTGCGGACTTGATTATTCTCCTGAGTGTTTTTGGCACATTTTGTCCGGAGGAATTCCCGGGCTGCACCGACGGCGAGGCTTGCAACTTCAATCCCGACGCAACGTTGGATGACGGGACGTGTGAATTTGAAACATGTGCAGGATGTACGGATGATTTGGCGTGCAATTACAATCCTTCTTCGACCATTGACGATGGCACTTGCGTCTTCCCGGAGGAAGGAGAAGAGTGCGATTACTGCGATTGCGATCTGGATGTTGTGGGGCCAACCTTCGTTTTGGTTCCGGAGAATCAAAATGAAGTCTGCGAAGAATTAGCGTACAGCTATGCTTTGGAAGATCCGTGTGTTGATCCTTCAGACCTTGAAGTCACAGAAACCCGTGATACGATCTACAGTGATGATTGCGGAAATTATGAGCATTTGGTAACGATTACAGCCGAGGATCCGTGTGGAAATCAATCCACTGCTCAATTTACGATTGTGGTCCAAGACACCGAGTCGCCCTATTTGTTTGTGGGCTCATTTCCATCCGACACGACCATTTCTTGTGATGTGACTTTGCCAATAGCACCGATCTATGAAGGCTATGACAATTGCGATGGCATGATCCCAGTATTCTTCAATGAAACGCAAATTGACGGCGAATGCAATGGAGAATATGAAGTGGAACGAACGTGGTTGATGCAGGATTGCAGTGGCAATCAAGTTGAGTATGTTCAGAGCATATTCATCATTGATGATCAGTTGCCTGTCTTTGCACTGGCTCCTGAAGACCAAATCAATCAATGCGAAGAACAGCCATACTTCTATGAGGCTTTTGACAATTGCAACGACGTTGAAATCACAGAGACGCGGGAAGTTCTTTTCGAAGATTCCTGCGGGAATTATGAGCATTTGGTCACCCTCTCAGCGTCTGACTTGTGCGGCAATGTCACCGACACCACATTCACCATTATTGTTCAAGACACCATCGAACCGGAGTGGATCACCGAAGAGTTTCCCCAAGACATGACCGTCAGTTGCGATGACCTTCCTTCCGCTCCTGCTTTTGAAGCCATGGACAATTGTGCGGGTTTGATTGAGGCCGCTTTTGTTGAAGAGGTAGTGAATACGGATTGCCCCGGACAATCGGTCATTGTCCGAACATGGATTGCTTCGGATTGCACAGGGAATAGCATTTCTCACGTGCAAACGCTCACAGTAGAAGACGATGAGGCGCCTGGATTTGTCGGCGACTTACCAGTGGATTTAGTCGTCGAGTGCGACGCCATTCCAGACCCCATCTTGCTTGTAGCGAATGACAACTGCGACGACGAGGTTGCGGTGATTTTCACTGAGGAAGTTGATGGGGTCGATTGCCCCCAGTCCTACATCATCACACGCACTTGGACAGTGGAGGATTGTGCTGGAAACGGAAATATGCACGTTCAAACCATTGAGGTTCAAGACACGACTGCACCGGTCTTCACGGATGTGCCGAGTGACCAGAACAACCAATGCGAAGAAGCGCCTTACACATCAGCTGCCAGCGACAATTGCGGTGCAGTGGCCATCACGGAATCACGCGAAGTAATCAGCGATGATGCCTGTGGCAACTATGAGCACTTGGTCACGCTGACAGCAACGGACGAATGCGGAAACAGTAGTGATCACCAATTCACCATTGTGGTGCAAGACACAGAGGCTCCTGTTTTTGTTGAGGCATTGCCATCGGATGAAACCGTGGAATGCGATGCGATTCCGAATCCAGT
>Ga0209335_10001068_pt1 | contig 32400 bp, 40 predicted proteins | sample COG_09_FD_184753 | JGI IMG/M metagenome (GOLD analysis project Ga0209335, IMG submission 184753) | Pelagic Microbial community sample from North Sea - COGITO 998_met_09 (SPAdes) (version 2) | ecosystem: Environmental > Aquatic > Marine > Neritic zone/Coastal water | place: Helgoland, sampling...
TAGTTCAATGGTAGAACGCTAGCCTTCCAAGCTGGATGTAAGAGTTCGATTCTCTTTACCCGCTCCAAAATTTAAAGTTAAACAAATATAAAGTGAGGATAAAATAAAATGTCAAAAGAAAAGTTTCAACGAAACAAACCCCATTGTAATATCGGTACTATAGGTCACGTCGACCACGGAAAAACAACTTTAACTGCAGCGATAACAAAAGTTTTATCTGAAGCAGGTGGAACATCTAGTGCAAACTTTGTAGCTTACGATCAAATTGATAAAGCGCCAGAAGAAAAAGAAAGAGGAATTACTATTTCAACTGCGCATGTTGAATATGAAACTGAAAAAAGACATTACGCTCACGTAGACTGCCCTGGACACGCTGACTATGTTAAAAATATGATTACGGGTGCAGCACAAATGGATGGTGCTATATTGGTTGTTAACGCAGCAGATGGACCAATGCCACAAACAAGAGAGCATATACTTTTAGCTCGTCAAGTTGGAGTTCCCTCAATCGTAGTTTTTCTTAACAAGATTGATACTGTAAAAGACCAAGAACTAGTTGATCTAGTAGAAGAAGAAATTAGAGAACTATTAACATCTTATAAATTTCCTGGAGACAAAACTCCTATCATCAAAGGCTCTGCATTAATGGCTGTTGAAGGTGGAGATCCAAAATTAGGAAAAGATGCAATCATGGAATTAATGAAAGCAGTAGATGAAACTATTCCACAACCCGATAGACCAAAAGACAAACCTTTCTTGATGCCAGTAGAAGATGTTTTCTCAATTTCTGGCAGAGGTACAGTTGTAACTGGAAGAGTAGAGTCTGGTGTAATAAAAGTAGGTGAAGAAATCGAAATCGTTGGTATTACAGATACAAAAAAATCTGTTTGTACTGGAGTTGAAATGTTTAGAAAACTTTTAGATAGTGGTGAAGCAGGAGATAATATTGGTGCTTTACTAAGAGGTGTTGAAAGAGACGACGTTCAAAGAGGTCAAGTTCTTTGTAAGCCAGGTTCAATAACTCCACACACTGAATTTGAGTGCCAAGCATATATTTTAAAAAAAGAAGAAGGTGGTAGACATACTCCTTTCTTTACAAAATATAGACCACAATTTTATTTCAGAACAACTGATGTAACTGGTGAAGTAACTTTACCAGCAGGAACAGAAATGGTTATGCCTGGTGATGATGGTAAATTCTCTGTTAAATTAATCACTCCAATTGCAATGAATGATAATTTAAATTTTGCAATAAGAGAGGGTGGTAAGACAGTTGGAGCTGGAGTAGTAACTAAAATTGTTAAATAAACGCTTAGGAGCGTAGTTCAATTGGTAGAGCGCCGGTCTCCAAAACCGGAGGTTGTGGGTTCGAGTCCCTCCGCTCCTGCCAAAAAAAGAAATATATGAAAAATCCTCTAAAATTTATTCAAGAAGTAAAACAAGAAACCTTTAGGGTAACTTGGCCAACAAAAAAAGATACGATGATGGGAGCAGTAATGGTTTTCGCGTTAGCATCTATCGCTGCTATTTTTTTTCTCTTCTTAGATCAAATTTTAAGATTTTTACTAAATCTGGTCTTAACTATTAATTTTTAATTTATGAATTGGTACATTGTTCAAGCATATTCAGGATTTGAGAAAAAGGTTATTGAAACTATAAAAGATGAGTTAAAGAAGCATAAACTTGAGGAAAATCTAGGAGAAATTTTAGTTCCAACACATCAAATTACCGAAGTTAAAAAAGGCAAAAGAACTAAAAAAGAGAGAAAATATTTTCCGGGTTATGTTTTAGTTAAAATTGAGTTAACTAAACAAATTTATCACTTGATAAAAAATCTACAAAAAGTAAGTGGTTTTTTAGGCTCCGGGGATAAGCCAACACCAATATCGGACACAGAAATTCAAAGAATACTAGGTCAAGTTTCTGAAAATGCAGATAATCAAAAAAGCGGTATTAATTTTGAAATTGGTGAAAAAGTCAAAGTTTGCGATGGCCCATTTGCTTCTTTTAATGGTTTAATTGAAGAAATTGATGAAGAAAAATCTAGACTTAAAGTGTCAGTTTCTATATTTGGTAGAGCAACACCGGTTGATTTAGAATTTAATCAAGTGGAGAAAAATTAGATGGCAAAAGAAATAACAGGTTACGTCAAATTACAAATTAAAGGTGGGCAAGCTAATCCTGCTCCTCCTGTTGGTCCTGCATTAGGACAAAGAGGAATTAATATCATGGAATTTTGTAAAGCTTTTAATGAAAAAACAAAAGCTTTTATGGGCAAACCTGTTCCCGTAGTAATTACAGTTTATAAAGATAAAAAATTTGATTTTATAATTAAATCACCACCAGCATCACACTTTATTAGAGAAGCGGCTAAATTAAAAAGTGGATCTAAAGAACCAGGTAGAGTTATAGCAGGTTCAATAACAATGAAGCAAGCAGAGGAAATTGCTAAAGAAAAAATGAAAGACTTAAACGCTTTCGATATTAAAGAAGCAACTAAAATAATCTGTGGTTCAGCTAGATCAATGGGTATTGAGGTTAAAGAATAATGAAAAAACATTCTAAAAGATATAAAGAAATTTTAAAAACTAAAATCAAAGACAAAAAAATTGATATAAAAGAAATTATTAACTTGGTTAAAAAAAATTCAAATACAAAGTTTGATGAGTCTATAGATATTTCTTTACAAATAAATTTAAAACAATCTAAGGGGGGTGATTTTAGCTTAAGAACTATTGTTAAATTACCAAATGGTTCAGGGAAAAAAAATAAAATTGCAGTTTTATGTGAACCAGATAAAATTGAGGAAGCAAAAAAAAGTGGAGCTGAGATAGTTGGTTCTGATGATTTAATAGAAAAAATAAGTAACGGTAAATTTGATTTTACTAAATTAATCTGCACACCTGCAATGATGGGAAAAATTGGAAAACATGGAAAAGTTTTAGGACCTAAAGGTCTTATGCCAAACCCTAAACTAGGAACAGTTACTAATGATATATTAAAAGCTGTAAATGAAATTAAAAACGGTCTAGTTGAAATACGAAACGATAAAGACGGCAATTTAGCTTCAACATTGGGAAGAAGAAGTTTTTCAAGCGAAAAATTATTAGAAAATTATAATTTTTTTATGGAATTTGTAAAAAAAGAAAAACCCACAACGATTAAAGGAGATTTTATTAAAAACATTTTTATGACATCCACAATGGGGATTTCTTATAAAGTAGGTGCTAAATAGTTATGATGAACAAAGAAGCTAAAAAAACCTACGTTGATCAAATGAAAAAAAGTTTTTCATCTAACGAGTCAGTCATGATAGCTCAATACCAAGGTCTAAATGTTACTGAATTAGATGAATTAAGAAAAGAATTACGTGAAAAGGGGATAATTTTTAAAATTACAAAAAATAGAATTACAAAAATTGCTATTAAAGATACTCCGGTTAAAGATCTAGAGAAATTTTTTACTGGACCTACTGCTGCAGCTATTTCTTCTGATCCAATTTCGACAGCAAAAATTCTGACAAAATTTGCAAAGTCCCATGATAAATTGAAAATTGTTGCTGGTTTTATGGACGGCAAGGTCTTAGATAAGAATGAGGTGGCTATAATCGCCACACTACCTTCACTCGATGAAGCAAGAGCCAATATTGTTGGAATTTTAGCAACTCCAGCTCAAAAATTAGTGAGTATTTTACTTGCACCCGGCTCAAAAATTGCTAATTTAGCGCGCGCAAAGAGTTTAAAAAATTAAATCATAGGATTCAAAATGGCAGACTTAAATAAAATTATAGATGAGTTATCAACTTTAACAGTTGTTGAAGCAGCAGAACTTTCTAAACAATTAGAAGAAAAATGGGGAGTAACAGCAGCAGCTCCGGTTGCAGCAGCAGCTCCTGGAGGAGCAGCACCAGCGGCTGAAGAAAAATCTGAGTTTTCGGTTTTCTTAGCAGCAACAGGTGATAAAAAAATTAACGTTATTAAAGAAGTTAGAGCAATTACAGGCTTAGGATTAAAAGAAGCAAAAGATTTAGTTGAAGCTGCGCCGAAGGAAATTAAGGGTGGTGTTGCTAAAAAAGAAGCTGAAGAATTTAAGAAGAAACTTGAAGCAGCTGGAGCAAAAGTAGAATTAAAGTAAACAAAATTTAAGACTGAATTTTACTGCAAGTTATGAACCTGCAGTAAAGTTTTTTTATTATTAATGCAATTATCTTTTACTCAAAAAAAAAAAATTAGAAAAAATTTTGGTAAACTTACTGAAAGTTTATCGATTCCAAATCTTATTGAAGTTCAAAAAAATTCTTACAATGAATTTCTACAGTCAAAAACTTTAACAGAGACCATGAGTGATTTGTCAAAAGGAATTGACAAAGTTTTTAAAAGCATCTTTCCAATAGAAGATGGAACTGAAAAATCTACACTTGAATACATTTCTTACAAGTTAGAAAAGCCAAAATTTGATGTAATAGAATGTAAACAAAGAAGTCTTTCATACTCAGCAGCTCTAAAAGCAGTTTTACGATTAGTTGTTTACGAAATTGATCCTGAAAATAATACTAAACAAATACTTTCAGCGAAAGAACAAGAAGTTTTTATTGGTGACCTGCCTGTAATGACTCCAAGTGCAACATTTATAACAAATGGAGTTGAAAGAGTTGTAGTTAATCAAATGCATAGAAGTCCTGGAGTTTTTTTTGATCATGATAAAGGTAAAACACACGCTAGCGGTAAACTTTTATTTAATTGTAGAATTATTCCTGGTAGAGGCTCATGGTTAGACTTCGAGTTTGATCCAAAAGATATTTTATATTTTAGAATTGACAGAAAAAAAAAGCTACCTATTAGTACAATTTTATTCGCTTTGGGTTTATCTAGAGAAAAAATTGTTAATACTTTCTATACAGTTAATAAATATAATTATAATTCGGAAAGCAAAATGTGGATTACAAATTTTGATCCTGAAAATTACAAAAGACCTATAAAACTATCTTATGATTTAATAGATGCAAAAAATAATAAAAAATTACTTTCAAAAGGTGAAAAACTTAATTTTATTATAGCAAAAAAACTTCAAGAAAAGGGTCTTAATTCTATCTTAACTTCAAATGAGCAAATTATTGGAAAATACTTAGCTAATGATATTAAGGATAAAAGTGGAGAAATTTTATTAGGAACTGGCTTTGATATTACTGAAGAAAACTTAGAACAAATTATCAATCAAGGTGAAAAAACTCTTAATATTGTAAACATTGATCCAATCAATAAAGGACCTTATTTACTTGAAACAATTAAGGTTGATAAAAACAACAATAAAACAGAAGCTTTAAACGATATATATAAAGTTTTACGACCTGGAGAGGCTCCTTCATTCGAGATTGCAGAAGAAATATTTAAAAATCTTTACTTTAAAAAAGAACGTTATGATCTTTCTGAAGTTGGAAGAGTGAAATTAAATTCAAAACTTAATTTAAAAATTAGCGAAAAACAAACTGTTCTTTGTACAGAAGATATACTAGCTATTATTCAATTTATGCTCGATTTAAGAGATGGAAAAGGAGATGTTGACGATATTGATCATCTTGGCAATAGAAGAGTTAGATCTGTCGGAGAACTTGTTGAAAACCAGTTTAGAATTGGACTTTTAAGAATGGAACGAACTGTTAAAGAAAAAATGTCAACTTTTCTTGAAATTGAGTCCGCAATGCCACAAGACTTAATTAATGCAAAGCCGATAACTACATCACTAAAAGATTTTTTTGCTACGTCTCAACTTTCTCAGTTTATGGATCAAACAAATCCATTATCAGAAATTACTCATAAACGTAGAGTCTCAGCTTTAGGACCAGGTGGCTTAACTAGAGAACGTGCTGGATTTGAAGTAAGAGATGTACACCCAACGCACTATGGAAGAATATGTCCAATTGAAACACCCGAAGGTCCAAATATTGGATTGATAAATAGTTTAGCAACTTACTGTAAGGTGAACAAATTTGGATATATAGAAAGTCCTTACAAAAAAATTGTGAATGGTAAAGTTACTTCAGAAATAAAATATTTATCAGCTATTGAAGAGGAAAAATTTACAATAGCTCAAGCTAACTCTCCTATCAAAAAAGATGGTTCATTCGAAGAAGAATTAGTTGCTTGTAGAAAAAACCTTAACTTTGAATTATCAAATCGAGAAACTATTGATTTTATTGACGTTTCCCCTAAACAATTGGTTTCAGTTGCTGCCGCTTTAATTCCATTTTTGGAAAATGATGATGCAAATAGAGCATTAATGGGTTCAAATATGATGAGACAAGCAGTTCCTTTATTAAAACCTGAGTCTCCTTTAGTTGGCACAGGGATCGAATCTGATGTGGCACTAGACTCAGGTGTAACAATTGTTGCAAAAAGAAATGGTATAGTTGATAAAATAGATGGAAAAAGAATTGTTGTTAAAGCAACTGAAGTAACTGACTTATCTCAATCTGCAGTAAATATTTATAATCTATCTAAATTTCAAAGATCAAATCAAAATACTTGCATTAATCAAAAACCATTAGTTAAGGTTGGAGACCAAATTAAAAAAGGAGATATAATTGCAGATGGTCCAGCAACTAAATTAGGTGAATTAGCGCTCGGAAAAAATGTTACTGTAGCATTTATGCCTTGGCAAGGTTACAATTTTGAGGACTCAATTTTAATTTCAGAAAGATGTGTAACAGATGATGTGTTTACATCGATTCATATTGAGGAATATGAGTCAATGGCTAGAGACACAAAATTAGGGGCTGAAGAAATTACGAGAGATATTCCAAATGTAAGTGAAGAAAGTTTAAGAAATTTAGACGAGTCAGGCATTGTATATGTTGGAGCCGAAGTTAAACCTGCAGATATACTTGTTGGCAAGGTAACACCTAAAAGTGAAACTTCTTCTAGTCCAGAAGAAAAATTATTAAGATCTATTTTTGGTGAAAAAGCTACCGATGTAAGAGATTCATCACTTAAACTCCCATCTGGTAGTACTGGTGTTGTAATAGATGTGAGAGTTTTTAATAGACATGGTATTGAAAAAGATGAAAGGTCTATCGCTATAGAAAGAGCTGAAATAGAAGTTGTTCAAGAAGATAAAAAAGTTGAAGAAGAAATTTTAAATAGAAATATAAAACTTAGAGCAATTGATCTATTGAATAATCAAAGTATCAACAAACAATATAAAGAACTTAAACCTGAAACCACGTTAAATAGTAATGATTTTGAAAAATTAACTTTAAAAGATTTATGGAAATTATCTTTCGGAAAAAACGAGATAAATACGAATTTAGAAAAATTAAAAAATCAGTATGATAGCGCTTCTGAAGATATAAGATTAAGATTTGAGGATAAAGTAACAAAAATTCAACAAGGTGATGATTTGTTACCGACTGTAATGAAAGTAGTAAAAGTTTTTGTTGCAGTTAAAAGAAGATTAATGCCTGGAGATAAAATGGCAGGTAGGCATGGAAATAAAGGTGTAGTTAGTAAAATCGTTCCTGTTGAAGACATGCCATACCAGGCAAATGGTAAACCAGTTGATATAGTTTTAAATCCATTAGGTGTACCTAGCCGTATGAACGTTGGACAGATACTAGAAACACATTTAGGGTGGTCCTGTTCTGAGCTTGGTGAGCAAATCAAAGTTTATTTGAAAGATTTTGATGCACAGCTTGATAAAGTTAAGACTAAGTTGAAAGAAATTTATGGAAACAAATATTATGACGAAGTAATTTCTAAATTGACTAAAAAAGAAATTGCTGAATTAGTACAAAATATTTCAAATGGAGTACCTATCTCAACGCCAGTTTTTGATGGTGCTAGCACAGGTGATATTACAGAAATGTTAAATTTAGCTAAGTTACCTAATACAGGTCAGACTCATTTATGGAATGGTCAAACTGGTGAAAGGTTTGATCGCCCTGTAACTGTTGGAATTATCTATATGTTAAAACTAAATCATCTAGTGGAAGATAAAATTCATGCTAGATCTACAGGTCCTTATAGTTTGGTTACTCAACAACCTCTTGGTGGTAAAGCACAACTTGGAGGACAAAGATTTGGTGAAATGGAAGTGTGGGCCTTAGAAGCATATGGTGCATCTTATACTCTTCAGGAAATATTGACAGTTAAGTCTGATGATGTAGCTGGTAGAACTAAAGTTTATGAAACAATAGTTAAAGGGAATAATAATTTTGAGTCAGGTGTTCCTGAATCTTTTAACGTTTTAGTTAAAGAAATAAGGGCTTTAGGATTAAACATAGAGCTAAATTAATATGGAAAAAAACTTAACAAAAAATTTTGAAAACCAAAACATAGTTCCAGAAAATAATTTTAATAGTATTAAAATTACTTTAGCTAGTCCTGAAAAAATTAAATCTTGGTCTTTTGGTGAAATAAAAAAGCCTGAAACAATAAATTACAGAACATTTAGACCAGAAAAAGATGGTTTGTTTTGCTCAAGAATATTTGGACCTGTAAAAGATTATGAGTGCTTATGTGGTAAATATAAGCGTATGAAATTTAGGGGTATAATCTGCGAAAAATGTGGCGTAGAAGTAACTAAGTCAAATGTCAGAAGAGAAAGAATGGGTCATATAGATCTTGCTTGTCCAGTCGCTCATATTTGGTTTTTAAAATCTTTACCTAGCCGAATATCTTTAACTGTAGATATGAAATTAAAAGAAGTTGAGAAAGTTTTATATTTTGAAAGTTTCATAGTAGTAGAACCAGGTTTAACTACTTTAAAAAAAGGTCAGTTGCTTTCTGAGGAGTCTCTAATTAAAGCCCAAGACGAATTTGGAGAAGATGCATTCACAGCAGGCATCGGAGCAGAGGCTGTAAGAGAAATTTTAATAAACTTAGATCTAAAAAAAGAACAAAAGAAATTAAGAGATTCACTACCTGAAATTAAATCAAAAGTAACCGAAGAAAGAACAATTAAAAGATTAAAACTTATCGAATCTTTTATTTCATCAGGAAACAAACCTGAGTGGATGATATTAACTTCTGTTCCAGTAATACCACCTGAGCTTAGACCTCTTGTACCATTAGATGGAGGTAGATTTGCCACATCAGATTTGAATGATTTATATAGGAGAGTTATTAATAGAAATAATAGATTGAAACGATTACTCGACTTAAAAGCTCCAGATATTATTGTTAGAAATGAAAAGAGAATGCTCCAAGAGTCTGTAGATGCATTATTTGATAACGGAAGAAGAGGTAGAGTAATAACAGGCACAGGTAAACGTCCTCTTAAATCTTTAGCAGAAATGCTTAAAGGAAAACAAGGTAGATTTAGACAGAACTTGTTAGGAAAAAGAGTTGATTACTCTGGTAGGTCAGTAATCGTAGTGGGTCCAGAACTTAAATTACATCAATGTGGCCTGCCTAAGAAAATGGCTTTAGAATTATTTAAACCATTTTTATATGCGAGGCTAGATAAACTAGGTTTGGCAACAACTATTAAGCAGGCAAAAAGATTAGTAGAAAAAGAAAAAAGTGAAGTCTGGGATTGTTTGGAACATATAATTCGTGAACATCCTGTTTTATTAAATAGGGCGCCAACTCTACATAGACTTGGAGTACAAGCATTCGAAGCAAAATTAATTGAAGGAAATGCTATTGAACTACATCCATTGGTTTGTGCAGCATTTAATGCAGATTTTGATGGCGATCAAATGGCTGTTCATATTCCATTAAGTTTAGAAGCACAGCTAGAGGCTAGAGTTTTAATGATGTCTACAAATAATATATTAAGTCCATCAAATGGAAAACCAATCATTGTTCCCAGTCAAGACATTGTTCTAGGAATATATTATCTTTCACAAGCAGAAGAAAATGACAAAAAACCTAGGGGAATTTTTTCTGGTGTTGATGAAATTGAACAAGCGTTAGAAACTAAATCTATTAGTTTACACTCAAAAATAATTTCAATATTTGAAACAATTGACAAAGATGGCTCTGCTAAAATTGAGAAATATACTAGTACTGCAGGAAGATTTTTATTAGCAAATATTTTACCTAAAAGTAAAGATATTAAGTTTAGTCTTGTTAATAGACTGTTGACTAAAAAAAATGTTTCAGAAGTAATAGATACTATTTTTAGATTTTGTGGCCAAAAAGAAACAGTTATTTTCTGTGACAGAATTAAGTCGCTCGGATTTAAACATGCTTTTAAAGCTGGCATTTCTTTTGGTAAAGATGATTTATTAATTCCAAAAACAAAAGAAAGTTTAATAAATAATACAAAAAAACAAATCGAGGGATATGAAAAACAATATTCAGATGGATTAATCACAAGAGGTGAAAAATACAATAAAGTTGTAGACATATGGTCAAAGTGTACAGACACTGTAGCAAATGAAATGATGAAAGAGATTTCATCAGCAGAAAAAGTTTATGATGATGATAGAATAGAAACAAATTCAGTTTACATGATGGCAGATTCTGGTGCTAGAGGATCTCAGGCACAAATGAAACAGTTAGCTGGAATGAGAGGATTAATTGCAAAACCTTCAGGTGAAATTATTGAAACACCTATTATTTCAAACTTTAAAGAAGGTTTGTCAGTATTAGAATATTTTAACTCAACCCATGGTGCTAGAAAAGGACTAGCAGACACAGCGTTAAAAACAGCAAATTCAGGTTATCTTACAAGAAGGTTATGTGATGTAGCTCAAGATGTTCAAATTACAAAAGCTGCCTGTGATCCAAAAAAAAGATCATCAGTATATATCTCTGAAATTATCGAAGGAGGAAATATACTTGTAAGCTTATCTGAGAGAGTTCTAGGTAGAGTAATTGCTGAAGATATAAAAAATCCAGTAACTGGAGAAAACATAATCAAAAAAGATAAGTTAATAGATGAATTTGATTGTGAAAAAATTGATGCTGCTGGTGTTAAATCTGTAAATGTATATTCTGTAATAACTTGTGCTTCAACAAAGGGTGTTTGCCAAATCTGTTATGGAAGAGATTTAGCTAGAGGAAAATTAGTTAGCATTGGGGAAGCTGTTGGAATGATAGCAGCACAATCAATTGGTGAACCTGGGACGCAACTTACAATGAGAACTTTTCACGTTGGAGGTACAGCACAAATTAAAGAAGAGTCACAAATAGTTTCACAGACAAATGGTAAATTAAATATAATAAATAAAAATCTTATTGAAGACTCTAAAAAAAATATAATTGTTATGGGTCGGAATACTCAATTAAGTATTGAAGACGAAAGCCAAAGACAATTAGCAATTTATAAAGTTAATTATGGATCTAAATTATTTTTCAAAGATGGCGATATGATAAGTAAAGGAAAAAAAATAGCAGAGTGGGATCCATATACTTTACCAGTTATTGCAGAAACTAGTGGAATAGTTAATTATATGGATTTAAATGAAGGAACTTCATTAACAGAAACATTAGATGATGCAACAGGCCTATCTTCTAAATCTGTTACTGACTGGAAGTCGTTAACTAAAAACTCTGAACTGAAGCCTCGTATCACATTAAGAAATGATAAAGGTGAAATTATTAAAAAAGCTGACGGTAACGAAGCAAGGTACTATTTAGTGCCAGACACTATTTTATCCGTAAAAGATGGTCAGAAAATTTCTGCAGGAGATGTATTAGCTAGATTACCAAAAGAAACGTCCAAAACTAAAGATATTACAGGAGGATTACCCAGAGTTGCTGAATTGTTTGAGGCTAGGAAACCTAAAGATAGCGCAATAATTGCTGAGAACGATGGTGTGATAGAATTTGGTAAAGAAGTAAGGGGAAAACAAAAAATTTCAATAGTTTCATCTTCTGGTGAGACGTCTAATTATTTAATTCCTAAAGGTAAGCATGTTAATTTTAATCAGGGTGAAAAAATTAAAAAAGGAGAGTACTTGTTAGATGGAGCTCCTTTACCACATGATATTTTAAGGGTTTTAGGAGTTGAAAAGCTTACTGAATACTTCGTTACAGAAGTTCAAGAAGTTTATAGACTTCAAGGCGTCGTGATTAATGACAAACATATTGAAACTATTGTTAGACAAATGCTTAAAAGAGTTGAAATTAAAGACCAAGGTGATTCAGATTTATTAAAAGGTGAGATAATCGATCTTTTAGATATCAATTTAATTAATGAAGAATTAAGAAACGAAAAGAAAAAACCTGCAGTTTTCGAAAGAATCTTATTAGGTATTACAAAAGCATCTCTACAAACAAATTCATTTATTTCTGCTGCTTCGTTCCAGGAAACGACTAGAGTTCTAACTGACGCTTCTATCAAAGGTAAAGTGGATAAATTGGAAGGTTTGAAAGAAAATGTTATTGTAGGAAGGCTGGTTCCAGCAGGAACAGGGCTAACTAAAATTGACTGGGATAAACAAGCTAAAACTCAAGATAAAGCAAGATTAGAAGAGCTAAAAAAGCAAGAGATAGATGCGACTCCAAAAGCTCCAGAACAAACAGCATAAATCTAAAAAAACAATCAATAAATATTGACTTTTGTCGTTTCAATGTTATTTTACGGCACATTTTGAATGTTAGAAGTAAGGTACATTGTAGCCTTAAACTTTAACTAAAAAACGACCTGGCCTCTTTACTTCAATTCAAAAAATTTATTATGCCAACTATTAATCAGTTGATTAAAAAAAGTAGAGTTAAACCTATTGCACGTAACAAAGTTCCAGCATTGGAAGAGCAACCCCTTAAGCGTGGCGTGTGTATAAAAGTTTATACAACAACTCCTAAAAAACCAAACTCTGCATTAAGAAAAGTAGCACGAGTTAGGTTGTCAAATGGCTTTGAAGTCACTGCTTACATACCTGGTGAAGGACATAATTTACAAGAACACTCAGTTGTCTTATTAAGAGGTGGAAGAGTTAAAGATTTACCTGGAGTTCGTTATCATATTTTAAGAGGAAATTTAGATACTCAAGGAGTAGCTAATCGTAAGAAAAGAAGATCCTTGTACGGAACAAAAAAACCTAAATAATTTATGTCTAGAAAAAGAAAAGCACCTGTTAGAAAAGTTTATCCTGACCCTAAATTTCATTCAGAAATAGTTTCTAAATTTATTAATTCAATTATGTATGATGGAAAAAGATCTACTGCTGAAAAAATTTTATATGATGCATTAGACAAAATTAAATCTAAAAATAACGAGGATCCGTTAAAAATTTTTAATTCAGCAATCAGTAATGTAAAACCAAATCTAGAATGTAGGTCTAGAAGAGTTGGTGGAGCAACCTACCAAGTTCCAGTTGAAGTAAAGACAAAAAGAGCTCAAGCTTTAGCTTTAAGATGGTTAATGGATGCTACCAGAAAACGAAAAAATAAAACGATGGCTGAGAAATTATATGCAGAGATTCTTGATGCATCACAAAATAAAGGATCAGCGATAAAAAAAAGAGAAGACGTACACAAAATGGCAGAGTCGAATAAAGCTTTTGCACATTTTAGGTGGTAAAAAAATATGGCTACTAAATATACATTAGATAAATACAGAAATATCGGTATCATGGCCCATATTGATGCTGGCAAAACGACTACCACAGAAAGAATTTTATATTACACTGGTAAAAGCCATAAAATAGGTGAAGTACATGATGGTGCAGCAACTATGGATTGGATGGAGCAAGAACAAGAACGTGGAATTACAATTACTTCAGCCGCAACAACTTGTTTTTGGAATGATCATAGAATTAATATTATTGATACGCCTGGCCATGTTGATTTTACTATTGAAGTTGAAAGATCTTTAAAAGTCTTAGATGGTGCAGTGTGTGTATTTGATGGTGTAGCGGGTGTTGAGCCTCAGTCAGAAACTGTTTGGAGGCAAGCTGATAAATACAAAGTCCCAAGAATTTGTTTCATAAATAAATTAGATAGGACTGGTGCAGATTTTTACAGATGTGTTGATATGATCAAAGACAGATTAGGTTGCAAGCCTCTAGTGCTTCAACTTCCTGTAGGTTCAGAAGCTGATTTAAAAGGTGTTGTCGATTTAGTAAAAATGAAAGCTATAATTTGGCAAAATGAAGATCTTGGTGCAAAGTTTGATATCGTTGATATCCCAGCAGAATTAAAAGAAAAATCAGAAAAGTACCGAAAAGAATTAGTTGAAGCTGCTGTCGAACAAGACGAAAAATTAATGGAAGTTTATTTAGATGGAAAAGAGCCATCTGAGGAGGATTTGATTAGGTGTATTAGAAAAGGAACTTTAGGATTTGACTTTGTTCCGATTACAACAGGTTCAGCTTTTAAAAATAAAGGTGTTCAGCCATTGCTTGATGCTGTAATTGATTACTTACCAAGTCCCCTAGATATTGGATCAATTGAAGCAACAAAACTTAATTCTGAAGATAAATTGCAAATGAAGTTTGCGGATAACGAACCTTTTTCTGCATTAGCATTTAAGGTTGCAAATGATCCTTTTGTCGGATCTTTAACATTTATCCGAATATATTCAGGAACTATTAAGGCTGGAACATCAGTTTATAACTCATCTAAAGAAAAAACTGAACGTGTTGGAAGAATGTTATTAATGCATGCCAATAGTAGAGAAGATATTAAAGAAGCAACAACAGGAGATATCGTTGCTCTTGCAGGGCTAAAATTTACTATTACTGGACATACTTTATGTGAAGAGGATAAACCAATCTTATTAGAGCCAATGGAGTTTCCTGATCCAGTTATTGAAATTGCTGTGGAACCTAAAACTAAAGCTGATCAAGAAAAAATGGGTGAAGCATTAGGAAGATTAGCTAAAGAAGATCCATCTTTTCGAGTTACATCTGATGAAGAATCTGGACAAACAATCATAAAAGGAATGGGTGAACTTCACTTAGATATCATTGTTGATCGAATGAAAAGAGAGTTTAAAGTTGAAGCTAATATTGGTGCACCTCAAGTTGCATATAGAGAAACTATTTTAGGATCTACAGAGGTAACTTATATTCATAAAAAACAAAGTGGTGGATCAGGTCAGTTTGCAAAAGTCACTCTAAATGTTGAACCATTGGAGCCAGGCAAAGGGAGAGAAATTGAAAATAAAATTAAAGGAGGATCTATTCCAAAGGAATTTATTCCGGGTGTAGAAAAAGGTGTTTTAAGTGTAGCAGAAAGTGGTATTTTAGCTGGTTTCCCCGTTATTGATTATAAAGTTACTATTTTAGACGGTTTGCATCATGATGTTGACTCAAGTGTTTTAGCTTTTGAGATAGCTTCAAGAATGTGTTTTAGAGAAGCATGCACTAAAGCAACATTGAAACTATTAGAACCAATGATGAAAGTAGAAGTCGTTACGCCAGAAGATTTTATGGGAGATGTAATTGGAGATTTGAACAGTAGAAGAGGTCAAGTAGCCTCAACAGAACCTAGAGGTAATGCCACAGCTATTAATGCTACAGTACCGTTAGCAAATATGTTTGGGTATATTAACAATTTAAGATCTTCTACTCAAGGAAGAGCTCAATATACAATGCAATTTAGTCATTATGATAAAGTACCTCAAAATGTTCAAGATGAAGTAACCAAAAAATTAGCTTAATTATGGAAAATCAAAATATAAGAATACATTTAAAAGCATACGATAATAAAATACTAGATCTTTCTACAGAAGAGATAGTTAACACTGCTAAAAGAACAGGTGCTCAAGTGAAAGGACCTATTCCTTTACCGACTAGAATAGAAAAATACACAGTTTTAAGATCACCCCACATTGATAAAAAAAGTAGAGAACAATTCGAGTCGAGAACACATAAAAGATTAATAGATATAATTGAACCTACACCACAAACAGTTGAAGCTTTAATGAAATTAGATTTAGCTTCAGGTGTTGATATTGAAATAAAGATATAAAATGAGCATAGGATTAATAGGAACAAAAATTGGAATGACACGAGAGTTTTTAAAGAGCGGTCAATCTGTTCCTGTAACAGTAATAAAAGTAGAAAAAGGTAGAGTTCTAGAAGTCATTACAAAAGAAAAGAGAGGCTATAATGCAGTTAAATTGGGATTTTTTAAATTAAAAAATTCTAAATTAACTAAGCAGATGAAAGGTTATTTTGCAAAAAAAAACACAGAACCAAAAAAAATTTTAAAAGAATTTAGAGTAGAAAATAATGATCAGTACAAAGAAGGAAACGAATTAGGTTTAGAGATATTTAAAGATAAAAAATTTATAGACATAAGATCTAAGACAATAGGAAAAGGATTTGCCGGTGTTATGAAGAGATGGAATTTTGGAGGTCTAAGAGCTTCTCACGGTGTTTCTGTTTCACATAGGTCTCATGGATCAACTGGTCAAAGACAAGATCCTGGTAAAGTTTTTAAAGGTAAAAAAATGGCTGGCCATATGGGAGACAAACTAAGAACAATGTTAAACCTGGAAGTAATAAAATCAGATTTAGAAAACGATCTACTATATTTGAGAGGGTCTATACCTGGATCAAAAAATTCAACTGTGCTAATTAGGGAATCGGTTAAAATTGTCACAAGAAAAACAGTTAATGAAAAGTACGAGGATAAGTTAAAAAAAGCTCAAGCAGCAAAAGGTAAAAAATAAATGAAATTTCCACTATTAAATATTAATGGAACAAAATCAGAAACTATTGAGGTTTCTGATAAAATCTTTAAATTGAAAGTTAATCACAAATTAATAAAGTATGTGATTGATTGGCAATTAAATCATGCAAAGCCTAGAACTACTAAAACAAAACAAAGAAATGAAATAAGAGGATCAACGAAGAAAATTGTTGCTCAAAAAGGAAGTGGTGGAGCTCGTCATGCAAGTAAAAAAGCTCCTTTATTTGTTGGCGGTGGAGTTGCTCACGGTCCTAAAGGTTCAGTGTATAAAGTTAAAAAGATTAATAAGAAAGTAAGAAAACTAGCTTTAGCTCAAACATTATCAAAGAAGAACTATGATAAAAATTTACATATTCTAGCTGATGTTAAAACAGAAATAAAAAAGACGAAAGAATTTAACTCTTTCTTAAACAAAAATAATTTAGCTAATGTTCTAATTATCTCAGACGCAGACTCTTTAAAAAATATTAATAAATCAGCAAGAAATATAAAAAATATTAAATTGATTAAAGAAGAAGGTACAAATATCTATGATTTGTTTAAGTATAAAAGTGTAATTATGACATCTTCTTCCGTAAAAAAAATACAAGATAGGATTTTAAATGAAAAAAATTAATCATATAGACTCTATAAGAAATCCGATAATAACTGAAAAAGCTACTATCTTATCTGAGCAAAATAAAACAGTTTTTAAGGTTCATAGCAAAGCAAATAAAAAAACAATAAAAAAAAATATTGAAAAATTGTTTAAAGTTAATGTCACCAAAGTAAATATTATTAATCAAAAATCAAAGTATAAAATTAAACAAGGAAAGAAATCAGTTAAAACTGGATATAAGAAAGCAATTATAACGCTTAAAAAAGGTCAAAGTATTGATTTAACAACTGGAATTTAATTATGGCTCTAAAAACTTTTAAACCTTATACAAAATCAACTCGAGGAACAGTTGTAGTTGATAAAAGTGATCTGTGGAAAGGTTCATCTTATAAACCTTTAACACGTGGACAACATGTTACTGGTGGAAGAAATAATGCCGGACGTATCACCTCAAGACACATGGGTGGTGGCTCAAAACATAAATTTAGAATTATAGATTTTTTTAGAAAAAAAAGAAATATGAAAGCAACAGTAGATAGAATTGAATATGATCCAAACAGAACTGCATATATTGCTTTGATTACTTATGAAGACAAAGTAAAATCATACATAATTTGCCCTCAAGGCTTGAATATAGGAGACACAATTAATGCAGGTAAAAATGTCGAATTAAAAATAGGTAACTCACTAGAGCTTAGAGATATACCTCCAGGAACATCTATTCATAATGTTGAATTGATTCCTGGAAATGGTGGTAAGCTAGCTAGATCAGCGGGATCCTCAATTACTTTATCTGGATACGATGGAGATTATGCAATTTTAAAATTATCATCAGGAGAAACAAGAAAAGTAAACAGTTCATGTATTGGTACAATAGGCGTAGTTTCAAACCCAGATCAAAAAAATATTAAAATCGGTAAAGCAGGAAGAAATAGATGGAGAGGTAAAAGACCACAAACTAGAGGCGTTGCTATGAATCCTGTAGATCACCCGCACGGTGGTGGTGAAGGTAAGACATCTGGTGGAAGAAGTCCTGTTTCTCCCTGGGGTCAATCCGCAAAAGGATTAAAAACAAGAAGACCTCAAAGAAGTGATAAATTAATTATAACAAGAAGAAAGAAAAGAAAATAATGACAAGATCTGTTTGGAAAGGACCATTTGTTCACCCAAGTTTATTAAAAAAGATTGATAAACTTAAAGATGCACCAAATAAGAAACCAATTAAAACTTGGTCTAGACATTCAACAATTATACCTGACTTTGTAGGTCATAGCTTCATGATTCATAATGGAAGATCTTTTATACCTATAACCATATCGGAAGAAATGGTAGGCCATAAACTGGGTGAATTTGCTCCTACGAGAACTTTTAAGGGACACACACCAGCAGATAAAAAAGCTGCTACATCTGCACCTGCTAAACCTGCTGGAGGAGATAAAAAATAATGGAAAAGAACAATTTAACAGTAAAAGCTATAAATAAAAATGTTAGAACTAGTCCAAGAAAATTATCTTTAGTTTTAAATTTGATTAAAGGAAAAAAAGCAGATGTTGCTTTAAGAGACTTAGAATTTTCAAGAAAAAGAATATCAAAAGATGTAAGCAAAACAGTTAAATCTGCAATTTCAAATGCTGAAAATAATAATCAATTTGATATAGACAATTTATTTGTAAAAGAGGCATATGTTGGGAAATCTCTAGTTATGAAAAGATTTAGGCCACGAGCAAAAGGAAGAGCTAGTCCAATAAAAAAACCTTTTAGTAGAATAACAATTGTACTAGAAGAAAAAAAAGAAAAGAAAGAAACTAAATAATGGGACAAAAAATTAATCCAATAGGCCTAAGACTAGGTATTAATAGAGGGTGGGACTCTACTTGGTTTGCAAAGAAAAAAGATTTTGGAAGACTTCTTATTGAAGACTTTAAAATAAGAAAGTATATAAAAAAAAATATAATCAATTCAGGAGTATCAGAAATTATAATTGAAAGGTCATCAAAGAAATGTACAGTTTCAATTCATACATCTAGACCCGGTTTTGTCATTGGTAAAAAGGGTGCTGATATAGAAAAAATAAAAAAGAATGTTATCAAAATCACTAGTAGTGACGTTAATATAAACATCAAAGAAATAAAAAAACCTGAACTAAATTCTAGTTTAGTTGCAGAAAATATTGCTCAACAATTAGTTAAAAGAATTGCGTATAGAAGAGCTATGAAAAGGGCTATGCAATCAGCAATGAGGCTAAACGCTAGAGGTATAAAAGTTATGTTAAGTGGAAGATTAGCTGGTAATGAAATAGCTAGAACAGAGTGGCTGCGAGAAGGAAGTATACCATCTCATACATTGAGGGCAGAAATAGACTATGGTGTTGCTGAAGCCCTAACCACATACGGCATAATAGGAGTTAAGGTTTGGATTTATAAAGGTGAATTAATGGCTAAAGATGTAGTAAAAGAAAAAAAAGAAAGGGTAAAAAGTGCTTCAACCAGTAAGAACTAAGTATAGAAAAGCTTTTAAAGGGCGAATACACGGTAAAGCTTCAAGAGCTGTAAAACTAAACTATGGTCAGTTCGGACTAAAAGCTATGGAGCCAGAAAGAATTATTGGTAAACAAATAGAAGCGGCAAGAGTTGCTTTGACTAGATATATGAAAAGAACTGGAAAGGTATGGACAAGAATTTTTCCAAATATACCAGTTTCAAAAAAACCCACTGAAGTTCGAATGGGTAAAGGGAAAGGTGCGCCAGAATATTATGCATGTAGAGTTAAACCAGGAAGAATAATTTTTGAAGTTGATGGTGTAACAGAAGAAGTAGCAAAGATAGCTCTCTACAAAGCATCTGCAAAATTACCTATAAAAACTAAATTCGTAAGAAGATAAATTTATGGCAAAAAAAAAAGAAGATAAAAATTTAACAAAAGACCAAGCTGAAAAAAAAATTATGACTTTAAAAAAAGATTTATTCAATATAAGATTTAAGAAAATCAATAATCAAATTGAAAATCCTGCTCAGTACAATGAAATTAAGAAAAATATAGCAAGATTATTTACAACTATAAAGAATTCAAAATGACAAAAAAAGTTTTAAAAGGAACAGTAGTAAGCGCAAAAAACAATAAAACAATTGTTGTTGAAGTTACTAGAAAATTTAAGCATCCTTTTTATGAAAAAGTAATAAAAAGAACAAAAAAATATCATGCCCATGACGAAGAAAATAAATTCAAAGAAGGGGAAAAAGTGTCAATTATTGAATGTAAACCAATTTCTAAGAAAAAAACCTGGCAGGTAGTACAATAATGATACAAGTACAAACTGAATTAATGGTAGCAGATAACACTGGTGCAAAAAGAGTAGAGTGTATTAAAGTTCTTGGGGGCTCTAAAAGAAGATATGCCTCTGTAGGAGACTTAATAGTGATAAGTGTTAAAGATGCTATTCCCAAAGGTAAAGTAAAAAAGGGCGCTGTACATAAAGCTGTCGTAGTGAGGACTAGAAAAGAAATTTATAGAGATGACGGATCAAAAGTTCAATTTGATTCAAATGCTGTTGTTTTGACTGACGAAAAAGGAGAACCAATAGGTACCAGAATTTTTGGACCCGTAACACGAGAATTAAGAACTAAAGGTCATACTAAAATTATTTCGCTAGCTCCGGAGGTTCTTTAATGCTTTTTAAAAAAGGAATACAAGTAAAAATTATAACCGGCAAAGACAAAGGTAAAACAGGAGAAATTTTAGAAATTGATAGAAAGTTAAACAAGATAAAAGTAAAATCTATTAACATGGTTAAAAAGCATACAAAGCCAACTAAAGAAAACAAAGGTGGAATAATATCCAAAGAAAGTTTTATTCACTGGTCTAATGTTAAAAATTTAGATGAAGTTAAAAAAGAAAAAAAGGTAGCAGGTAAAAAATGACACCTAGATTAAAAATAACTTATGATAAAGAGATCGTTACTAAACTAATGAGTAAATTGAATCTTAAAAACAAACATGAAGTGCCCAAAATTGATAAAATAATATTAAATATGGGTTTAGGAGAAGATGGATCTGATGGAAAAAAACTTAAATCATGCGTTGACGATATGTCTTTAATTGCAGGACAAAAACCAATAATAACAAAATTTAAAAAATCAATATCTAATTTTAAAACAAGAAAAGGTTCAAATGCTGGTGTAAAAGTGACACTACGAACTCATAAGATGTATGAATTTATAGACAGACTTATTAATATTGCTCTACCGAGAATTAAAGATTTTAGAGGAATGATGGAAAAAGGTATAGATAGTTCACATAATTATTCTTTTGGCATTAAAGAACATATTATATTCCCGGAAGTAAATTTTGATAAAGTAGATAAAATAAGAGGTTTAGACATAACAATAGTAACAACAAGTAAATCAAGACAAGGAACATTGGAACTTTTAAAAGAATTTAATTTTCCATTAAACAATAAAAAAAACTGAGGAAAAAATGGCTAAAACGAGTGCAGTGCAAAAAAACTTAAAAAGAATAAAATTAACAAAGAAATTTGCTAATAAAAGAGCAGCATTAAAAAAAATAATTATGAATAAAAAATTAGAATTGTCTGAAAGATTTGCTGCACAGCTAAAATTAAATAAGCTGCCAAAAAATTCAGCAAAAATAAGAATAAGAAATCGTTGTGAAATATCTGGGAGACCACACGGCGTTTACAGAAAATTAAAAATTTCAAGGATTGCATTGAGAGACATGGCGTCGTCTGGCAAAATTCCTGGAATGACAAAATCGAGCTGGTAGGAGGAATATGACATTAACAGACCCAATAGGAGATATGTTTTCAAGAATTAGAAATGGTCAAATGAGATCTTTAAATTCAGTTGACATGCCTTCATCTACTTTTAGAAGGAATATTTTAGAAATTTTGAAAAATGAAGGTTTTATAAAAGATTTTTTTATTGAAAAATCAGAAAATAATAAAATAAGTTTAAGAATAAATTTAAAGTATTATGAGGGAAATCCAGTAATAAAAGAAATTAAAAGAGTATCTAAGCCTGGTAGACGAGTTTATTCTAGAGCAACTAGTATACCAAGGGTAATGAACGGCTTAGGTTTAGCAATTCTTTCAACTCCTAAAGGAGTTATGAGTGATACAGAAGCCAGAAAAAATAATATTGGTGGCGAAATAATTTGTAGAGTTTTTTAATGTCTAAAATTGGAAAAAAAAACATAACCATACCAAAAGAGTCATCTGTAAAAATTGATGGCCAAAACTTGACTATTACAGGACCTAAAGGATCTAAGACTTTAACTGTTAATGACAAAATTTTTTCATCAAGTCTAAATGAAAATAATGAATTTCAAATTTTGCCACTAAATAAAAAAATAGACAAAAAAACTTCTGTAATGTGGGGCACATATAGAAGTTTAATTAATAATGCAGTGACTGGTGTTTCACAGGGTCATGAAAAAATATTAAACCTAAACGGAGTTGGATTTAGAGCAAATATAAAAGGGGATCTTTTGAACTTGCAAATTGGTTTCAGTCATGACGTTAATTTTAAGATACCAAAAGAAGTTAAAATAACTGTAGAAAAACAAACAACTATTAAAATTCTTGGTGTAGATAAAGATTTAGTTTCTAAAATAGCAGCTGATATTAAGGGTCTTAAGCCAGTTGAACCCTACAAGGCAAAGGGAATTACTGAAAAAGGTCAATTTATTTTAAGAAAAGAAGGAAAGAAAAAATAAGATGAAAAAAATAAATAATAAAGAAAAAAGAAAACTAAGAAATAGAAAAAAACTTAAAAAAATGAGCAATAATAGATTTAGAATTTCTGTATCTAAATCATTAAAAAATCTTTCTGCCCAAATAATCGATGATAAGTCAAATAAAACAATAGTTTCTGCATCTTCAACGGAAAAAGAAATAAAAAAAAATAAAATTAAAAAAATAGAAAAATCTTCAATAATAGGTGAAATTTTAGCCAAAAGAGCTAAAGAGAAAAATATTAGTGAAGTATATTTTGATAGAGGTGAAAATAGATATCACGGTAGAATAAAAATTTTTGCTGAAACACTAAGAAAGAATGGATTAAAATTTTAATATGGCTGAATATAGAAAAGACTATAAAAAAGTTGAAAGTGACATTAAAGAAAAGCTTGTAGCAATAAATAGAATTACAAAAGTAGTAAAGGGTGGAAGAAGATTTGGTTTTGCTGCCCTTGTTGTCGTAGGAAATCAAAAAGGTTCAGTAGGAATTGGGCAAGGTAAATCTAAACAAGTTCCAGACGCTATAAAAAAAGCAACAGAGTTTGCCAAAAGAAATCTTATTCAAATTCCACTTAAAGAAGGTAGAACTTTACACCATGACGTTAAGGGAAAAAATGGTTCAGGAAAAGTATTTATGAGAGCTGCTCCAGCTGGGACAGGTATAATTGCTGGTGGACCAATAAGATCAGTTTGTGAAGTTTTAGGTATTCAAGATGTTGTAGCAAAATCTCTTGGCTCAGCAAATCCGCATAACGTTTTAAAAGCATGTGTGAACGGTTTAAAGTCACAAAGTTCTCCAAAGTTATTGGCCGCAATAAGAGGTAAAAAAATCTCTGATGTTGTTTTAAAGCGAGAGGCTAAATAATGGGATTAAATAATTTAGAAAAAACTAATAAGAAAAAAATTAGAGTTGGTAGAGGAATTGGTTCTGGAAAAGGAAAAACTTCTTCAAGAGGACACAAAGGTCAAAAATCTAGATCTGGTGTAGCAATAAAAAGTTTTGAAGGTGGTCAAATGCCTCTATATAGACGATTACCAAAAAGAGGTTTTAAATCACTTAATAAAAAAAATATTGCAATTTTGAATTTATCAAAAATACAAAATATGCATGATTCTAATAAAAACCTAATTAAGAATTCATTAGACTTGAAGTTTTTAATAGAAAATAAACTTATAAGTAAAAAATATTTAAAATTAAAAATTTTAGGAACAGGTGATTTAAAAGAAAAAATTGAAATTACTGCCCATTTTGCATCAAAACAAGCCTTAGAAAAAGTTACAAAAGCCGGTGGTAAGTTAAATATTATTAAAAAATAATTAATTATGTCTAGTGAGAATTTAAACACTACAGGTGCTTTTAGTCAGGCAAAAGATCTTAAAAATAGAATTTTATTCACTATCTTATTGCTAATTGTATATAGATTAGGAACTTATGTTCCTCTCTCAGGAATTGATCCTTTAGCATTAAAAGAAATTATGTCTTCAAGTCAAAAAGGACTGTTAGGAATGTTTAATATGTTTTCTGGCGGCGCTGTAACTAGAATGGCTATATTTGCTTTAGGTATAATGCCATATATCTCTTCATCAATCATAGTTCAATTATTAACAGGAGTTTCTGATTATTTTAAGAATCTCAAAGAACAAGGAGAAATTGGTAGAAAAAAAATTACTCAAATTACAAGATATGGTACTGTCCTGATTGCTTGTTTACAGGGTTATGGAGTTTCAGTTGGTTTAGAAAATGCTGGTAATTTAGTAACAGAGCCAGGTATGGGATTTAGAGTTGTCACTACAATTTCTTTAGTTGCTGGAACAACTTTTTTAATGTGGTTAGGTGAACAAATAACATTAAGAGGTGTGGGAAATGGTATTTCATTAATAATATTTTCAGGCATTGTTGCAGAAATACCTAGAGCATTAGCTTCTACATTTGAATTAGGAAGAACCGGAGCATTGTCAGCTTTAATGATAGTGGGAATATTTATATTAATAATCTTTACAGTTTTATTTATTGTATTTTTTGAAAGAGCTATGAGAAAAATTTTAGTAAATTATCCTAAGAGACAAGTTGGAAACAAAATGTACGGTGGTGAGTCCTCTCATTTACCTTTAAAGATAAATACAGCAGGTGTTATTCCAGCAATATTTGCTTCAGCATTATTATTATTGCCTATTACAATTTCAAACTTTGGTTTTACAGAGTCAGATCAATTTTTAAAAATTTCGTCATTATTTACACAAGGGCAACCTTTATACATGTTACTGTATGCCTCAGGTATTATATTTTTTTCTTTCTTTTACACTTCAATTGTTTTTAACCCAAAAGAAACTGCAGAAAATTTAAGAAAATATGGTGGTTATGTTCCTGGTATTAGGCCTGGGGAAAGAACTGCAGAATATATTGAAAGTATTTTAATCAGATTAACAACCGTTGGTTCTTTGTACTTAACATTTGTTTGCTTAATGCCAGAATTTTTAATCGCGAAATACCCAATTCCTTTTTATTTAGGGGGGACTTCAATATTAATAGTAGTAGTTGTTGCAATGGATACAGTTACGCAGGTACAAACCAGATTAATGAGCTCTCAATATGAATCTTTAATTAAAAAGACTAAATTTGGAAAATAATTAGTTTTATGAATCTAATTATATTTGGACCACCGGGTGCTGGAAAGGGCACACAATCAAATTTTATTGTTAAAAAATACAATTTATTTCAGCTTTCTACGGGGGAAATTCTTAGAAATGAAATTAAAAACAAAACAGATCTTGGAGTAAAAATTTCTTCCACAATGAATTCAGGCTCATTGGTTTCAGATGATATTATAAGTAAAGTAGCTGAACGATTTATTTCTAACAAAAACTATAAAGATAGATTTATTTTTGATGGGTTCCCTAGAAATATATTACAAGCAAAAAATTTAGAAAAACTACTGAACAAATATAACCAAAAATTGAATTTAGTTCTTAAATTAACAGTTTCCCTTGATGTAATAAAAAAAAGAATTTCTGGTAGATCTGTATGCTCAATATGTGGAAAAATTTATAATGAATATTTTAATCCTGCACCCTCTAACTCAGATTGTTGTTCACAAAAATATTTGCAAAAAAGATCTGATGATACCCTAGAAGTTGCTGTGAAACGATTTGAAACTTATGAAAAAAACACTAAACCTTTGATAGAGTTTTATAATAAATTAAATTTACTTAAAGTAGTGAACGGAGAAAGCCCAATAACCAAAATTAATGCCGAAATTAGCGGTTTAATTGACACTAACGAGGGTTGACTTTAGGTATTTAGGCAATATAAATACGCAATTGAAACTTTAACTCATTTAAATATGGCACGTATAGCAGGAATAAATATTCCACAAAATAAAGTAGTAAGCATAGCATTAACTTACATTCACGGAATAGGTCCGTTTTCCTCTAAGAAAATCTGTGAAAAGTTAAATCTGTCAGCTACAAAAAGAGTTAATGATCTAACGGAAGATGAGGTATTGAAAATTAGAGAATATATAGATGCCAATCATAAAGTTGAAGGTGATTTAAGAAGAGAAGTTTCAGTTAATATTAAACGTTTAGTAGATTTAGCTTGTTACAGAGGTTCCAGACACAAAAAGAAACTACCAGTGAGAGGTCAAAGAACTCAATGTAATGCTAGAACTCGAAAAGGTAAAGCAATTGCGATAGCTGGGAAAAAATTAACACCACTCAAAAAATAATTTAGTAATACAAATGAATAAAAAAGTTGAAAAAGTTGAAGTAAAAAAGACTGAAAAAGTTAAAAAAGAAAGTTCTTTTAAAAAAAAAAAGAAAATTAAAAGAAATATAACATCAGGAATTGCTTATGTTTATTCAACTTTTAACAACACAATTATTTCTATAGCAGACGAAAGTGGAAATGTTATTTCATGGTCGTCAGCTGGTTCAAAAGGTTTTAAAGGATCTAGAAAATCTACTCCATATGCTGCACAAGTTGCTGCAGATGATGCTGGTGGCAAAGCTTATGAACAAGGATTAAGAACTTTAACAGTTCAAGTAAAAGGTCCGGGATCTGGACGTGAAACAGCTTTAAGATCTTTACAATCAAGAGGATTTCGGATTTTATCAATAAAGGATACAACACCAATGCCTCACAACGGTGCAAGACCACCAAAAAAAAGGAGAGTATAAATGCAAACCACATCAAATATAATAGATAAAAATTGGAAGGCTTTAATTAAACCTGGCAAACTAGATGTTTCTAGCAATGAAGATAAAACAATGGCAAAAGTTGTTGCGGAACCTTTAGAAAAAGGATTTGGTCAAACTATAGGAAATTCATTAAGAAGAATTTTACTTTCATCTGTTCAAGGTGCGGCAGTTACAGCAATTCAAATAGATGGTGTTCTTCATGAATTTTCATCAATAAAAGGTGTTAGGGAAGATGTGACTGATATTGTTTTAAATGTAAAAAATTTAGCAATTAAATCATCTTCAACAAGTTCAAAAAAAATTATTTTAGATATTAAAGGCCCTAAAGAAGTTAAAGCTAAGGATATAACATTAGTTCCTGAAATAGAAATTTTAAACCCAGAGCAAACTATATGTAATTTAGATGAAAAAACAAACTTTCACATGGAATTAATGATTAGTACTGGAAAAGGTTATGTGGCAGCTCCAAAAAATAGATCAGAAGAAAGTCCATTAGGTTTAATTTCTATAGACTCACTGTTTAGCCCAGTTAAAAAAGTTTCTTTTACTGTAGAAAATACAAGAGCAGGAAGTGCTCTTGATTACGACAAATTAGTTATGACAGTTGAAACTAATGGAACTGTTGCAGCTGAAGATGCTATTGCTTATTCTGCAAGAATCTTTCAAGATCAATTATCAATGTTTGTCAATTTCGAAGACCCTCAAGAAGTCGTTAAAGAGGTTAAAACTGCAGAACCAGAGTTCAATCGAAATTTATTAAAAAGAGTAGAAGAACTTGAACTTTCAGTTAGATCAATGAACTGTCTTAAAAATGATAACATAATTTATATTGGTGATTTAGTTCAAAAAACTGAACCAGAAATGTTAAGAACTCCGAATTTTGGTAGAAAATCTCTTAATGAAATTAAAGAAGTTTTAAATACAATGTCATTATTTCTAGGAATGGAAATACCAAATTGGCCTCCAGATAACATTGCTGAAATGTCTAAAAAACTTGAGGAAAATAATTATTAATGAGACATGGAATAGGATATAGAAAACTAAATAAGACAAGTGAGCATAGAAAGGCTTTATTTAAAAATATGCTTAATTCTTTAATCAAATATGAACAAATTATTACAACGCTACCTAAAGCTAAAGAATTAAAACCCCAGATTGATAAGGTTATTACTATTGGAAAAAAAAATATATTAAGTAATAAAAAAAGACTTTTTTCAAAGTTACAAGACAAAAAATCTGTCACAAAAGTTTTTGAGGAATTATCTAAAAGATACAATTCAAGAAATGGTGGATACTCACGTGTGTTAAAAGCTGGATTTAGAACTGGAGATGATGCACCCATGGCTGTTATTGAGTTAGTAGACAGAAATGTTGATGCTAAAAAAGTTGATAAGCCAAAAAAAGTTGAAAAAAAAGTTAACGAGAAACAATTAGATCAAAAAGTAGCTAGTAAATAGTTTAGGCTATACATGCCACAAACCTATACCGTTGAAAAAGATTATCATAACACTCGTTTTGATAGATGGTTTAAAGCTATAGTAAAAGATTTACCTCAATCATTAATTGAAAAAATTATTAGAGTAAATAAAGTTAAAATCAATCGAAAGAAAGTAAAATCTTCTTATAGAATTCAAACAGGGGATATTGTTGAAATTTATGACATTTCTAAATTTAAAGTTAGTGACAGACCAAAAATATTAAAATACAAGCCATCAAGAAAAGAAGTTGATATATATGATGATTATATTTTAGAAAATAATGATAATTTTATTGTTATAAACAAACCAGTTGGTGTTGCAGTTCAGTCAGGCACAAAATCTTTTAAAAATATTATAGATATATTAAAAGACACAAAGTACTTTGAAAATTATAAACCTTATATAGTTCATCGTTTAGATAAGGAGACCTCTGGTGTTTTAATAGTTGCTAAAACAAGAGAGTATGCTCAGTTATTTACTTCACTTTTTAGAATAAGAAAAATTCATAAAACGTATGTTGCATTAACTTATGGTAAAATTTCCAAATCATCAGATACATTAAAAGATGACTTAGTTTCTTATGATAACGGTAAAAAGATAATACAAAAAGCTATATCTCATATAAAAGTACTTAAATCATCTAGTGACTATTCTTATGTAGAATTAAATCCTATAACTGGAAGAAAACATCAGTTAAGAAAACAACTTTATAATATTGGAAATCCTATTGTTGGCGATGATAAATACTTTATGAATAGAAGAGCTGATAAAACTAGAATCAAAAGTAAAAATTTAATGCTTCATGCCTACAAAATAAAATTTATGATTAATAATATTCAATATAATTTTAAAGCTGAGTACAATAAAGACTTTGAAGAATTTCTTAAAAAAAACATTTAAATTTTATTTATATTTCTAATAGTAATTTCAATCAATTTTTTTTCAATATCTTTAGTAAAACTACCCTTTTCTTTAAAAATTGATGTTACTTTTTTATTATTAAGTCCACAAGGGTTTATCTTTAAATATTCATTAAGATTATTATTTATATTTATTGAAAATCCGTGATAAGCAACCCACTTTGAAATTCTTATTCCTATAGCGGCTATTTTCTTTTTATTAACCCATATACCTACATTTTTTTTATCTTTTTTCCCATTAATTTTAAAAATTGACAAAAATTCAATAGCACTATTTTCAATAGCATGTATTAATTTTCGAATATCTTTTTTTCTATTGTTTAAATTTAATGCAAAATACACTATTTTTTGACCTGGATTATGAAGAGTGATTTTTCCACCTCTATTTGTATTAATTATCTTTATTTTTTTATCTAAAATTTCATTTTCATTAGATCTTATACCTGCAGTGTAAGTTGTTGGATGTTCTAAAACCCACAGTAACTCTTTACCTTTATTTTTTTTAAGTTTTTCAACACGTTTATGAAGAAATTTCATAGCAATTTTATAGGAAATACGTCTTTTACTTATTTTAACTTCTATGCTCATTTAGTTTGTAATTTATCATTTTATGCACTATTAGTCTCAAAAAACAATCAGAGGTGTTTATGACTTTAGTTAAATCAACAGGCAGCAAAAAGGTCAATCTCGATTTCAATAAAGATTTTATCAATACTTTTACAGATAAAATTCAATCTTCAGACATAAAATTTATTAATCAAACCCTTAAAGATCTACATGAGTCAGATGTTGCAAATTTAATAGAAAATTTGTCTAATGAGTCAAGAACCAAACTTATTGAAATAGAAGGTTTCAACATAGATCCTGAAATTTTTATTGAATTAAATGAGTCAATTCAGAGCGAAGTCCTTCAAATCTTATCAATAGAGTCAATAATTAACATTATTAAAAGGCTTGAATCTGATGACTCAATTAAAATTTTAGAAAATTTAGATAAGGAAAAGAAAAATACAATTTTAGAAAAACTTCCGCCTAAAGATAAATTTTTGCTAGAAGAAGGTTTAAGTTATCCTGAAGATTCAGCTGCCAGAATCATGCAAAGAGAATTCATTGCAGTACCTAGCAACTGGAGCGTAGGCCAAACTATTGATTATTTAAGAGAAAATAAGGACCTACCAAAAGAATTTTTAGAAATTTTTATTGTTGATAATGAGTTTAAGCCTGTAGGAACTGTCCCTTCATCAAGAGTGTTGAGAACTTCAAGAGAGTCAAAAATGAGCTCAATTATGGTTGAAATGCCAGTTTTAATTTCTGTTAATATGGATAAAGAAGAAGTTGGTCTTACATTTGAAAATTATAATTTAATTTCAGCTGGTGTAGTCAATAAAGACAATAAATTAGTAGGAATGATTACTGCAGATGATGTTGTAACTGTTGTACAAGAGGAAGCAGAAGAGGATACTCTAAGATTAGCAGGTGTTGGTGATGAAGAAATAACAGACAGTGTTTTCGTTAAAACAAAAAGAAGATTTAACTGGTTATTACTAAACCTATTTACTGCATTACTTGCTACATGGGTCATTAGTAATTTTGGTGCTTCAATTGAACAGATGGTTGCATTAGCATTCTTAATGCCAATTGTTGCCTCAATGGGTGGTAATGCGGGCATGCAGACTTTAGCAGTAACTATAAGAGCTATTGCCAAAAAAGAATTATCAACTAGTAATTTTAATCGTGTTGTTGGAAAAGAATTTATAATTGGTATTTTAAATGGAATTATTTTTGCAATAATTACCGGTGTTATTGTCCAGCTCTGGTTTAAAGAAATAAATTTATCTTTATTGATTGGTGTTTCAATGATTTTAAATATGATAGTAGCTGGTTTATTTGGAATATTAGTACCAGTATCATTAAAAAAAATAAATATTGATCCTGCTCTTGCATCAAGTGTATTTGTAACAACAATTACTGATGTAATTGGATTTTTATCTTTTTTGGGTTTAGGCTCTTATTATTTTTTAAATTAAATATTATCTATTAACCTTACATTATTTATATAGTAGGCAAAAAATAATCTAAACTTATTTTTTAATTTTTTATTTTTTTTAAATTTTTTCATATTTAAATTTTCTACATAATCTATCTTTGTTGCACCCAATGAGATTAGATCATTTTTTATCGTATTTATTTTAAATAATTTGTAATTATTTCCTATTTTTTTTTTCAAATTTAATAAATATTTGTAAATATTAGATGCTATTAATAATTCTTTATTGTTTAAATTAAAATTTCTAGTAGAACAAGCAACTCCACTTTTTTCCCTAATAGTCGAACATTCGATCACCTTTGTTTTAATATTGTTTTTTTGTATGTGTTCATTAATTAAAATCAATTGTTGAAAATCTTTAATTCCTAAAAAAATATATTTAGGATCAATAATTTCAAGAAAACGATTTACAACATTTAAAACACCTTCAAAATGACCTTTTCTATATTTACCACACAATTGCTTAGAAAATTTATCTAAATAAATTTCATTTTTTGTTTTAAAAGAGTAAATATCTGCATAGGGAGGTAAGTAAAGATAGTTAATTTTAAGTTTTTTAAGTTTTTTTATATCAGATCTAATGTTTCTAGGATAATTTTTAAAATCATTTTTTTTGTTAAATTGAGAAGGATTAACAAAAATTGATACACAAATTTTACATTTATATTTCTTGGCTTTTTTAATTAATGAAAGGTGACCCTTGTGTAGACCACCCATAGTAGGCACAAATGATAAGTAATTATCTTTAGAAATCTCTTTTTGTAGAATTAGTTTGTTTTTAAATATTTTCATTTCTTAACTTCAATGATATCAACTA